>Ga0247739_10000057_pt1 | contig 42172 bp, 40 predicted proteins | sample UWRJL058202B2_FD_180943 | JGI IMG/M metagenome (GOLD analysis project Ga0247739, IMG submission 180943) | Plant litter microbial communities from Arlington Agricultural Research Station in Wisconsin, United States - UWRJ-L058-202B-2 | ecosystem: Environmental > Terrestrial > Plant litter >...
CTTCGGACCCCTGGCCAGCGTAGCATAGAGGATCATGGCGTTCGGTTTGGCGATCAGCATTCCGGTCGGCTCGCCGTTCGTGTCGCGCACGATCTGGCCACCGACGGGATCGGGCGTGTCCTTCGTATAGCCGACGGCCCGCAGGGCGGCGGCGTTCAGCAGGGCGCGGTCGTACAGGTGCAGGATGAAGACGGGGGTCTCGGGCGCGACGGCGTTGATCTCGTCCAGCGTCGGCAGGCGCTTCTCGACGAACTGGTGCCGGGTGAAGCCGCCGACGACCCGGACCCACTGCGGGGACGGTGTCCTGTCGGCCTGGGTCTTCAGCATGGCCATGGCGTCGGCGAGAGTCGGAACACCGTCCCAGCGCAGCTCCATGTTGTAGTTGAGGCCGCCCCGGATGACGTGGGTGTGGCTGTCGATGAGCCCGGGCACGACTCGGCGGCCCTTCAGGTCGATCAGCCGGGTGTCCGGTCCCGCCGTCGGCAGGATGTCGCGCGCCTGTCCGACCGCGTCGAAGACACCGTTGCGGACGGAGACGGTGTCCGCGTTCGGGTTGCTGCGGTCCAGGGTGGTGAACCGGCCGCCCGTCAGGATCAGGTCGGGGAAGGACGTCATCGGCTGTCTCCGGGCGGCGCCGGCGCCCGTCGCGATGACGGCGGCGCCGAGACCTTTGAGCGTGTCACGCCGATGCGGCGCGGTCACGGGTGGGTCGGGGGTTGAGGCGGGACCGCCGGGGGAGCCGGAACGATGAGAACGGCCGGGGGCGCGAGCCAGGCCTTGATCCGCGGCACCGCCTGCTCGCCGGCGAGGATACCCAGCAAGCCGACAAGGGCGACGACAGGCGGCGCCGGCGAACGCACGTTCAACAGGCCGTAGATGACCCCGATCAGGAGACCGACCGCCAGGGCGATGACATAGGGCTTCATGGTCGATCTCCGGACGGCGGGCTGGCGGCTCAGGCCGCCAGGGCCGGGCCGGCCTCGGAGGCGTGTTCGCCGAGCATGGCCTTGGCGTAGAGCAGGCCGATGCCATAGGCGCCCGAATGTTCGACCGCGATGCCGGTGGTCAGGTCATAGGTCTCGCCGCGGGCCCAGTCGCGCTGCAGCTCGAGCAGATACTGGAGCGAGGTCAGGGGTCTGACCCCGGCCTGGACCATCCGGTCCATGGCGCGATTGTGCGCTTCGTTGGAGACGTCGCCCGAGGCGTCGGCGATGACATAGACCTCGAACCCCTGTTCGATCGCGGACAACGCCGGACCTGCGATGCAGACCGAGGTCCACAGACCCGCCAGGACGATCCGCCCCGAGCCGAGACGGTTCACCTCGGCGATAATGTTGGGATCCTCCCAGCAGTTCATCGTCGTGCGGTCGATCACCGGCGCTTCGGGGAAGGCGCGGGAGATTTCGGGGAAGATCGGTCCGGAGAAGCTGGTCGCCGCCACACTGGTGACGATGGTCGGGACCTTGAAGCCGGCTGCGCCCTTGGCGATGGTTGCCGTGTTGGCGCGCAAGGCGCCGACTTCAATCGAGTTCAGCGGGAAGGCCATCTGCGACTGGTGATCGATCAGGATGAGCACGTGATTGGTCTGGGTCAGCAGGGTCTTGGCGGCGGCGGCGGTGGCGAGGGTCATCGGAACATCCTGGTGCGAGAACCGGACGGCCATCCGTCCGCGACAGGGATCCAGACTATGGCGCGTGGCCCGGCGGTCGCTTGTCTGCCAGAACCCCCGGTTGGAGGTTCTGACCTCAAAGCTTCAGGGACGCGCCTGGTTTTCCAGGAAGGCGCGGGCGGTGACGAGGTCGGTGAACGCCTGGTCCGGACCGTAGCGGGCGATCTCGGAGCGGAGTTCAGCCACCGCAACGGGATGTCGGTCGGCGTCCGCGATCCGGGCGGCGGAAAGGGCCGCACGCAGGGCCCAAGGCCTGGCCTTGTGGCGGCTTGCCATGGCCAGAGCCTGAGCGAGGCGGGCGTCGGCGGAGGCGAGATCGCCGCGGGCGATGTCGCGGGTCGCCTGCACGCGCAACAGCTCGGGCGAACACCAGGACGGCCTCTGCGACGCGGCCCGGCCAAGCGCGCCTGAAGTCGCGAGCCCTGCATGGAAGGTCGCAAAGAGGTCCGCCTGGCCCGGGATCGCCCTCTCGAGCGTCTCGGCGATCGCTTCAAACCCCGTGTCGCTCGTCATGGCGTCGAGGGCCTGCGCCTGAAGTCGGCCCCATTCGTACCAGGTGTTGAAGGTGTCGTGCGCCTGATCAAGCAGGACGGCGGTGAAGTCCCGGGCGCGATCCAGACGCCCCGACCAGATCATGATCGGGATCAGCTGATAGGCGAGCGCCCAGCAGAAGGAGTGGGCGTGGTTGGCGATCACGCCCGCCTCGACGGAGGCTTCCGCGAGCGCCCAAGCCTCGTTCGCCTCTCCCGCGAACCATCGCAGACGGGCGCGGAACGCCAGGGCGATAATCCGTTCATCCGGGTCATAGGCCGTCATGGTTGGGTCGGGCCTGACGTCCGTGCTGGTCAGGACGTGGCGATCGAACTGCTGGTCCGCGAGCCGATGCCAGCCGAGGTCGCTGAGCGATCGGGAATAGGACCGGTAGGCCGCGGATCTCAGGGCGGTCTGGTCATGGCGGCGGACCAGCCGAACATAGTCGCGGGCCACCTGATGGGCGCGACCGTAGTCTCCCCAGTTGGCGACATGGGCATAGAGCATCCAGCAGGCCCGGGTCGCTCGCGCGGTGTCGTCCATCTCCCGGGCGATGTCGAACGCCTTCTGGGTGGAAGCGATGGAGGCTTCGGTCGGGCCTTCCAGATAGTAGGCGGCGACGCCCCAGGCCGCTTCGATGGCGTATTCGTCAAGCCGCCTGTGGGGTTGGCGGCTGTGCAACACGTTCAGGGCTTCGCCGAGGTCGTCGCGATGTCTGGCCAGGTCCGACAGCAGCAGCAGGGCGGGAAGGGCCGCTAGGACCAGTTCGAGGCCGAGGTCCGGATCCTTGCCGGCCACAAGGGTCCAGTCGAGCGCGACGCGGACATTGGCGCGGTCGCGTCGCCAGCCGGCGACCGGTCCGGTCTCGCCCTCGCCCGCTGCGTCCTGAAGGCGACGCAGATAGTATCGGGCATGTGTCAGGAAGGCGCCGTCAGTCTCTCCCCGTCGGTCAAGGGCGAGGCGGGCGAAGGCGCGGGTCGTCTCGAGCAGTCGGTAGCGGATGTCGTCACCGGTCGCATCGGCCGCGATCAGGGATTTGGCGACAAGGTTCATCAGGGCGTCGTGCCAGACCGCCGCCGGGACGCTCGCTTCGAACCCGACCGCCGCGGCCTCGTCCAGACCGAACTCGGCCGGGAACACGGAGAGCCGTCTCAGAAGGCCCTGCTCAACAGGCGTCAGCAGGTCATAACTCCAGGACAGGACCCCGCCGAGCGTCTGCTGGCGCGGAAGGGCACCGGCGTTCTGGCCCAGGGCATTCTGGCCAAGGACTCCCTGGCCGTCGTCGATACCCTCCATGAGCGCCTGCAGGCTCAAGGTGTCCAGACGCGCCGCCGCCAGTTCGATGGCCAGCGGGAGGCCGTCAAGCCTTCGACACAGGTCGCCCGCTAGGGGAGCGGTCTCATCGGTCAGGACGAAGTCCGGACGGATGGTCCGTGCCCGCTGGACGAGGAGCTCCACAGCGGAAAAGGCCAGGGCGGCTTCGGCCGTGACGGCGTCGCCGGGGCGAGGGAAGCCCAGGGGGTCGAGCCTGTGCTCGACCTCCCCTGGCGTGCGCAGGGGCTCGCGGCTCGTCGCTAGGATCCGGATCGCGGGCGCTCGGGCGAGAAGATCGACGACGGCCCCGGCGGCGTCGTCGAGCAGGTGTTCGCAGTTGTCGAGCAGCAGCAGGCCGCGTCGTGCGCCCAGGGCTCGCAGGACCGCTTCGCGGGCGTCACCCAGAGAGGGCGCTTCCACGGCGCCGAGCAACGCCGCCCACATGCCCGCCGCGTCACTCACAGGCGCGAGATCGACGAAGAGCGTCTCATTGCCGCCGAGGCGGCTCCACACCGCCGAAGCGGCGAGGGCGACGCTGGTCTTTCCCATCCCGCCCGGGCCGACGACGGTCACGACACGGTTTGAGAGCAATCTGGACGCGACGGTTCCGATGGCGGCCTGGCGGCCGATGAGCGCGGTCACAAGCGCCGGAAGTCCCGGGCGTGCGCCTGGACGCCGGGCGGCCGGCGGGGCCGCCGCCGTCCGGGCGACTTCGCCGACGAAGCGATAGCCCTCTCCCGGGACCACGGCGATAAAGCGCCGGTCGTTCTGACCGTCGCCCAAGACCCGGCGCAGGGCGGCGATATGCAGGCCGAGGCCGGCTTCGGCGCCGACGACGCCAGGCCAGAGGACCGCAGAGAGTTCATCCGACGGCACCGCCCGGTCGCTGTTGCCGGCGAGGTGGGCGAGGGCGCGGAGCGCGATCTGGCCAAGCGGGACCGGGACGTCGTCCTCGATCAGAAGGCCGTCGGCCGGGAAAAGCCGGAACGGACCGAAGACGAGACAGCGCTCCTGCAACCTTGACCCCCTTGCGTTCCGGTTGCTCCAAGATGCCGCAAGCCGGTCGTGAGGCAAGGCTCACGGACCGGTCTGGACGCCTCGCACGACATTTGAGGATCGGTTTGTTCAAACCGGACGCGGGCCTGCACGACCCTGCGACCTGCAGCCTGCCATCCGGTTGTTGAGGCGGCGGGGCTTTTCCCTGTCCGGACGGGAGAGACCGACGATGACCAAGACCATCATGCTCATCCACGGCGCTTGGCTTACGCCGGACGCCTGGACCAATTTCCGACTGCGCTACGAGGCGGCGGGCTACACTGTCCATGCGCCGGCCTGGCCGATGCTGGACCGCAGCATCGCAGAGCTGCGTCGCGATCCGGATCCCGCCTTCGGCCGTTTGTCGATCGGCGCGATCACGGACCACTATGAGACGCTGATCCGCGCCCTGCCCGAACCTCCGATCCTGATGGGCCATTCCTTCGGCGGACTGATCGTCCAGCTGTTGCTCGACAGGGGGCTCGGCGCCGCCGGCGTCGCCATCGATCCCGGTCCGCCGGCCGGCGTCCTGCCCACCCCGGTCGCCCTGAGGGCCGCCCTGCCGGTGCTCCTGACCTTGGGCGGATGGAACAAGGTCATGACGATGTCGCCCGAGAATTTCGCCCGCGACTTCGCCAACACCGTCTCTGGACCGCAGGCGTGGGCGGCCTACGAGCGATACGTTGTCCCCGCGCCGGGCCGGATCTATTTCCAGGCCGCGCTCGGGATCGGCAACCGGATCGACTGGGGCAACGACGATCGCGCGCCGTTGCTGCTGATCGCCGGCGAGAAGGACCGGACGGCCGACGCCGCCATGGTGCGCGCCATGTTCCGCAAGCACAGCCGGTCCAGGTCCGTGACCGAAGTCCGCCAGTTCCCCGGCCGGTCGCACTGGCTGTGCGCTGAGGCGGGATGGGAGCAGGTCGCAGACGCGGCCCTGGACTGGGCGGCGGCGAAGGCCGTCGGCGCGGCCGTTGCTCAACGGGCGGAGGATACCGACAAGAACCGCGCCTTCGTCCAATCCGGCGACTACGCCGTCGCCTAGGCTCTGACTGTTCGCTTCTCCCCCCCGAGGCGAACCCGGCGCGGATCCTGACCAACGCGCCCCCTGACCGCCTTCTCCGGCCCTCGCGCCCCGACCCGGAGAAGGCGGTTTTTCTTTTGTCCGACCGGCAGTGGGCTGCGTCTGGGTTGAGCCTAGGTCGCGATGAGCCAGGCAACGACGGCCGCGATCAATCCGACCGTCACGACCATGGTCGCGCCGACGCCGTAGATCGTCAGGGTAATCGGCGCACTGCTCCATGGCACCGGGATGCTCATTTCAACGCGTTTGTCCGGGGTCATGATCGGTCTCCAAGCCGGCGGGCCCGGTGCGCAATATCCGCTTTGCGCGGGTCTCGATTCAAACAGACAATCCGATATCTCGCACCCTTTAACCCGCCAGGTTGGCGGATTTCGTTGGAGGGAATGTCCAATGGGGCCGACACCCGTTTTCGGCTAACGTAGATCGACATTCTTGTGGGGGCGCCCGCCCGTGGACGATCTGACACCGATTTCAAAACCTGTGCCGGCGTCTACGCCGCGTCCCTCGCCCGTGGACAATGACGTCGTGAGGGCGTTGGGGGCCCACGTGATCTATAATGGCGTCGCCTTGGCCTGGAGCCGGGCGGTTGCGCGGCTGGATCCGGTGGTGGAGGTGGATCAGAAGACTCTCATCACTCACACGCGCGTGCTTGAAGATCCTCGCGCGATGCAGGTGCTGCAGCTGATCTGGCTGTCGGGCGAATCCGTCGATGAAGATGTGAGGGCCATGGTGGGCTTGAAAACGTCGACGCAGACCTCTCCGCTGACGTGCCATGGCCTCGCGACAGCGTCATGCAGCCGTGCTGACGAGTTGCCGCGTACTCACAAGCGCATGCAGAATATCATCGCTGCCGGTCATGTTTTCGGACTGATCGAGAAGACCAAGGTCACCGCCAAAAAACATCTGTTGGTTGGCACGCCCAAGCTTCATGAAGTCATGCTGAAGCTTGGCCAGCCGCCCCGCGCGCGACGTCAACCGAACCTGGCTAGGTCGCAGGGCGATCACGCCGGTGGAGTTTCGACATGAACGATATTCGTTTGAAAAAGCTTGATGCCGGGCAGACCCTCGCAGCCTATGGCCTGGGAAACGCTCTCATCCCGTCCGGTTGGATGGGCGTCCACGATAGCCTCAAGGAGCGGATGGAATGGGCCAGATCTATCCATCAGGCGATCCAGATGGTCGGGGCGGTCACTTCTTCATGGGATGATCGGTTGGAAGGTCCCGCCTTGTGGAAGGGGGCTTCGGCTCCCTGCGTCCATGATGACGTCGCCTTGACCGTCCTCTCACTTCAATACCCGGAAACTCGCTCGTTCTTTGTCGCGCACGACAGCCGGGCCACGGAGGAGGTCGTTGATATCCTGTCGTGTGACCGTGACGTCGACACCGCTTGCTACATTTCGATCTTTGGCGGGTATGGCGGGGTCACTGCGGCCTCGTTGCGCATGCCGAAAACCTCAACTGTACCCGCTGTTGATGCGTCTTGGGATCGATGCCTCTTTGTCGGCGATCCCGTTTGGGTGACGGAGCCCGGCGAGGTCGTGCCTGGAGCATCGATTGTCATAGATGCATCCCTCTCCTCGGGAAGATTGGGAGAGTTGTTCCTCGGCTTCGCTATGATCGAAGGGGCCGAAACGCCGGAGGAGGTCATGGAACCGGGCAACGCGGCTCCCGATCCCTCCTCGGAGAACTCCGTAAGTGCGGGGCGGCTTGGAGCACTTTTCTTCGGACTGTTCGAGCCGCGCGATTAGAGCCGTGCGCATCAGCTCTGAAAGCCGGCGTTCGGCGCACCGAACGCCGGCCAGGCCGGTTGGACATCGAACAGGCGACCACAAGAGCGGCGAGTCCTGACGCAACCGTCAGTCTGGCGCAATTCAGGACACGAGGAGGCCGAAGGTCAGGGCAAGACCAAATCCGTAGGTGCCCATGGCCCCGACGGCCTTCGTCGGGCTCATCTGTTCCAGCGTCGGGCTGGTCAGGAAGCCTATGACCACGAGAAGACGCGACACCGTGGCGCCGACCATGGCCGCCTCGCTCCAGGCGGGGCCGTGCCGCCAGGCAATCGCCAGGAACAAGAGCGCGAGGAACGGGGCGAACTCGGCGGTGTTGCCGTGGGCGCGCGAGAGTTTGGTTGTGAAGGTTGTCGGGCCGACAGCGCCGGAGAAATACTCCTTGGTCGCGAACCGTCGCAGTGAAATCAAAAGGCCGAGTCCGAAGATCAACAGACCGAGGACGGCCGTGCAGGCGATAGCGATGGTCATCATGTGTCCTGGATCCAGGACGCGAAGCGTGCCCGCCGGCCTTGCATCACGCTTGCCGGATCGCGCCCTTTTTGAACGGACATGTCGCCGCGGCGGATAGGGCGCCTCAGCCGCCAGGCGTCGGACGTCCCTGGCTGACAGGGTTCCAGACAAGCAACGCCTCGGTTTCAGCGACCTTGGAAAGGGACGTCATCTGTTCATGCCGCAAGAAATTGGCGGGTTCTCCGCAATCCCGTTGTGGTTGAAATATAACCTTGCATTGCACGAAAGATATTTGCACTAATCGACTGTATTGGACCGGTTCTCCCCATCGTCCGGTCCGCCCCGTCTTACAGTTGAGGGCGCGATGCAGACTGCTGAACCTCGAGACCCCTATGGCGCCGCCCTGGGCGCCGTCCGCCAGTTCGCCGAGGCCGGACGTTTCATTCCCGGCGAACCGATCGTGGTCACCGAACTGGCGGCTGAAGTCGGACTCAGCGCGACGCCGGTGCGAGAGGCGCTCGCCTGTCTGGCGGGCGAAGGCCTGATCGAACGACGACGCGGACGCGGCTACTTCTATCCGGCCCTGACGACGGCCGATGTGATCGACCTGTTCGAACTGCAACTGGCCTACCTCCATGGCGCCCTCACCCTCCATCCCCGCGGCCTGGCCTCCCTGCGAAAGGCGGTCGCCGGCATCGATGCTCTGGATGGGGTCCAGGCGGTCTTCGATGCGATCATCGCCCAGTCCGGCAATACCGCCCTGACCCTCGCCCATAACCGGCTCTCGCATCGGCTCGGCGCCGTGCTCCGGGCGGAGCGACGGGCGAAGGATGGCGCGGGCGAGACGGTCGCCGCCATGGTGCAGGCGGTCAACGAGGGGCGGATCACCGAGTTGCTTCAGCTGCTCGAGGACCATCACGATCGGCGGTGCGCGCGCGCGCCTAGCCTGCTTGTACAGGTCGAACCCTAGGCCTGGGCCGTCGTCTCCTGCGATCTACTCTTGGGCGCGCACCGTCCGGTCTCGCTTGAGGATGAGCGCCGCAAGCACGCCCGCAGCGGCGACGCGCCGCTCGTGAAACCGGTCGCTGACGTCAGGAAAGGCGGAGATGAGGTCCCGGGCGTAGGCCGCATAGAGCTCCTCGCTTTCGGCAGACAAATCCTCGAACAGAAGAGGCTCGAGGCGGCGAAGCGCTTCCAGCTGCCGGCTCACCTTCTCATAGCCCTCCCACAACAACTGGTTGCCCGCGCTGCAGACGATGGACGAGAACAGCCGGGTGACGGCGAGCGAAGGCGCGTCATGATCGGGGTCGGGCGCGGGGGGACTCGAGCCGCCGAGCGCGCGGCGGTTCAGCCGGATGGCGAAGTGGAGATATTGGCCCTGCATGGCGTAACGGTCGCGGACGGCCGGCGCGTCGAGGCGGAGGGTGACATAGCCGCCGGACGAGGCGCGCTCGACAAGGCCTTCTCCACTCAATCGCGCCAGGGCCTCCCGGATCGGCGTGGTCGACAGTCGCAGGCGGCGGGCCTCGTCCTGAACGATGACAGGCGCTCCCCCCGGTAGAAGACCGGACTGGATGCGCTCGCGAAGGGACGACAACGCCTGGGTGAAAGGATCTCTGTTACGCGCCATGGACCGGATCCCTCCGGACCGCCGGTTGACCTGACTCTACTTCGTCAGTCCACGCATCGTTTCTCAAATCGGCATTTCCGTCTGCGAAAAAGAACGTCGGGTGACCCGCCATCCGTCGGCCGCCAACCCGCAAGATTGTTGCGGGGCGGCGGTTTGAAGCCGGAATCGTTCAAAATTACCGCACCCGCATGCATTGATCCGTGCCGGGAGACAACGCACCTTAGGTGGAGAAAGGCCGAATCCCGATGCCGCCCGATCCGCCCGAAAGACCCACTGACGCACAGCTGATCGGACGCGCCGCGCGCTCCGTCAGACGTGCGCGCGGGATGACGGCGCAGCAGGTGGCCGACGCCATGGGACTGCCGCTGCGGACGTACGAGTATTTCGAGGCGGGCAAGGGCCGGGTCAACCTTGATCACGTCCAACGGTTCGCCGCCGCGACCAACTGCGACCCCTGGGCGCTCGTGCTCGGCCCGCCTCTGGGCTCGACCGAGTTTGCCCGACGGACGGCCGACACCAAGATGATCCTGATCTTCCTCATCGCCCTGGGCGAGTTCGAGAGCCGGATGGAGGACCGGTTGATAACTCTGGACCCCCGGCTGTTGATCGAGGCCTTTACCGAGGCCTTTCGCAAGGTGGAGGCGGAAAGTCGGGCCCGCGAAGAGGAGACGGAGTCTTGGCTCGACGCCGGGCGCGACCGGCTCGCGGGCAAACCGCCAGAAGACGGCGAGTGACCCGCAAGGGTTGAAATACACAACAGATATAGATTGTGCGGAGCTTGTTTGGCGCTCCCTATGGGCCGTCGCATTTCGCGGCTCATTGAAGGGAGACAGACCATGAAGACCCTCTCCAAGCTTCGACTGATCGCCTTCGGCTCGGCGTCGATCCTGACGCGCGGCGCCGACACCGGCGTCATCCCGGAGAACGACCTCAGCGTCTACAAGATCGGCGACTGAGCGAGGCGGCAGGCTCGCTCAACGGCGCGCCTGCCGTTCACTGGACATGCTGACGCGTCGTCCGCCCGCGCGATCCGCAGGTGGCCAGCATGACGCTTCGACGACAATCACCAATGTCGCTCTGCGACCTGATCAAGGAGACGGAAATGAAACGCTCAACGCTTCGCCTGATCGCTTTCGGTTCGGCGTCCACCCTGACCCGCGGCCATGAAATGGGAACCATTCCGGAGCCCGATTTCGGGACCTATCGGCCTCTCGCCTGAAAATGGGGGCGGGCGTTCGTTCGGACGCCCGCCTCTTCGCTGCCGGTCTCTACCCAACACCGACGGAGTGTTCCCCGTCTCGTTCTACAAGGAGTCTGCAATGCCGCATTTCGTGTTCCGCATAACAGAATTTGGATCGGCGTCTCTGCTGACGCTTGGGGCTTGGGGGATCATTCTGGAACCGGATCTCGGCGCCTATATCCCGCAGGCCTGATGATGGTCGATGATTCCAGGCAGCCCCGGTTTCCTGCCCGCGACTTCCGTCCCTTCGCTCCGGGCGTCTTCATGGCGGCGGTTGAGGACGACATCGTCATGCTCGATTGCAGATCAGACAGCTACGGCTGTCTTCCGGAGGCGGCGCCGCACGTCATCATCGCAGACCATTCGGTTTCGGCCGATCCCGACATGCTGGCGGCTCTTCAGGACGCCAACCTCCTCTCCGATGAATGTCAGCCGCTGAGACGCAGCCTTCCCCCGACGCCCACGGTCGAGATGAACACGACGGGAAAAGGTCTTGCGGTGAGAGATGCAGTACGTTTCCTCGCGAGCTGTCGCGATGCCAGGCGCCTCGGGCAGTCACCCTCAATCGAACGATTTCTCGAAGCCCTCCCGCCTGAGCCCAGGGGTGTGCCTGATCCCGGGCGGGTGGCCTCGATAACGGCCACATTCCAGAACCTTCTGCCCTGGGCGCCCGCTCAAGGCGTGTGTCTGTGGCGGGCCTTTGTTCTTCTCGCGATGCTGAGGCGGGCCGGCCAAACCGCGACCTGGATGTTCGGCGTCAGAACCTGGCCGTTCAGCGCGCATTGCTGGTTACAGGTGGGCGACACGGTTCTGGATGACGATCCCGAGCGCGTCGCGGCCTACACCCCCATCATGGCGGTCTGATGCGCGGTTACGTCGCCCTGAGCTGGTCTTCGTCCGACCGCGCCGGCCGTAGCCTGGCCCGGACCATCCGGGAGCGGGCGGTCTCCGAAGGCTTCCGTGCCGTTGAAGTAAGTCGATGCGGGTGGGTCGGGGTTCAGGGTCCGCGCCCGCCCACCGTCCATCGCCCCCGGACCGGGTGCCTCGTCATCGGTGAGGTTTTCGATCACCCCCACGCCCTCGCAGGACAGGCCCCAATCGGCTCCGACCTGGAAGTTGCGAGCTGGTACTCGTCGAATAGATGGGGTCGATACGTCCTGCTGTTTCAGAGGGCAGGCGGCGGCATCCGTGCAATCTTTCGCGACCCTGCAGGCGCACTCGAAGCTCTCAGCTGGAAGAGCGGAGGCGTTCAGGTCGTCGCTGCCCACACTCCGGACTGGCTGCTGGCGGTCGCACCGCCTGCGATCGATTTCGACTGGGACCGGATTCGCGAACTCGTGGCGTCGCCTTTCACTGTCGATCAACGCCCTGCGATCCGGGGATTGACCAGCGTCGGCCGGGGCGAGCTCATGGCCGTGTCCGGTGATCGTGAGCAGCTCTGGCGGCCGGAGGCGCTCGCGGGACAGCCGGTATGGAGAAGACGGACGGCTTCGGAGGGCCTGCGTCAGACACTCGACCTTTGCGTCGCGGCCCTCGCAGGCGAGACCCCGCTGGGCGTGGAGCTCTCTGGCGGGCTCGACTCGTCGATTCTCGGCGGGGCTCTCGGCGACCTCGGAAAGTCGGTCATCCTCGCGCTCAACACGCGGGCGGATCGAGCTGAAACCGATGAGCGCGCGTTCGCCAACGCCGTGGCCGCGCGCCTGGGGGTGACGCTGACGCGGCGTGCGCGGCGGGAAATCGCCTATAGCGCAGAGCTGTTCGAGGCGACGGCGGACGGTCCGGTTCCCAGCCAGAACGGCCGCGACCTGACCAATGACCGGGCGGTCCTGGATGCGTGCCGGGAGGCGGGGGTGACGACCCTCATGACCGGTAAGGGCGGCGACGCCCTGTTCTTTCAGATGCCGACCCCTCTGGCCTTTGCGGATCTCTGGTGGGACCGGCCGCTCCGGGGGCTCGGCTCAACACTCCTGCCCGGAGTGGCGCGATGGACCCGCACCTCGACATGGTCGGTCCTTGCGACCGCGCGCGAAAGCCGCAGGGCTTCGAGCCGGCCGGACCTGCCGCCCGCCAAACGGCTTCAGATCGCCGCGATTGAGAGCGGGATGGCCTACTACTCCCGTTGCCTGCGCACGGAGGCCATAGACATGGTCCATCCGCTAATGGCTCAGCCTCTGATCGAATGGGCGCTCAAAACCCCCGTTCCGCTGTTGGCCTCAGGAGGAAGGGATCGGGCTCTGGCTCGCATGACCTTTGCCGATCGCCTTCCCGAGGCTGTCGCAACCCGTCGGGGCAAGGGTGATTATGGGACCTATTTCAATCGTCAGGTCGCTGCGAACCTTCCGTTTCTGCGGAGTTACCTTCTGGATGGAAGACTGGCCTCCGAAGGCATCCTGGATAGAGCGTCCATGGAGGCCCGACTGCATACCGACACGCTTCGCTGGCAGGGCGGAGCGCCAGAAATCCTTTCAGCGGTCTCTACGGAGGCGTGGGTTCGCCGCTGGGCGCGGCGGGGGGCGCGATGACGCGGGCGGGGGAAAGGCCGAGCGTCTGTGCGAACCAGGCGTCAATTCGGGTCCAGGCGTCGCGAATGTTGCCGGGACTGTAGAGGAGGTGATGTTCACCCCAATAGGTGACGAGCTGGACGTCCTTGTTCTGGCGCCAGAGCGCAGTGAACATCGTCTCCGCCTGTGTGACCGGCACGAAGTCCAGCTCGCCGTGCAGGAGGAGAACCGGCGCCTTGATCTTGTCCGCTTGATAAAGTGCGCTGTTCTCAATGTAGGCGCCGGACCGTTCCCAGGGTGGCCCCCCCATCGCGCCCTGGCCCTGTTCGCCCCACCCCGCGTTTTTGCGCGAGGTGATGCCGAATTCGGGGTTAGCCCGCCCGAAGGCCGCAAAGGCGCCCCAGGATGACGCCGGGTCGGCCGGAGCAGAAATAATGACGAAGCTTTTGATACGTTCTGTCCTGGCCGCGACGATCAGGCCAGCGTAGCCGCCAAAGCTATGTCCGAGATAGCCAACCTTGTCGCCGTCGAGCAACGGGTACTGATCAAGGGCGGCGTCGAGCCAGGCGACGACCCTCTCCGCGAGACCAGCGGCGGGCCCCTCGGGTCCATTCGACCGCAGCGTCGGGACGAGAACTGCATAACCCATCCCGGCGAGCAGCTGCACATTCGCCATGGCGTTGAACTCCGCCGGATTGTCTGGAACCTCGGCAGGAGCCCCGGGGTAGGCCACGATAACCACCGGCGTCTTCGGCTTCAGCCCGCCAGGCGGGGCAAAGAGCCAGCTCAGTCCATCTGGCAGGCGCGCGCTCCGAACCGGCAGCGCCTCTGCGAAGGTCAGGGCGGCGAACGCGGGGTTGGCGATCGCGATCGGCCTTGGAGACCCGTCCACCCCACGGATCTGCAGGGTCTGAACTCCGTTGAGCGTCGCGTCCTCGACGACGACTTCGCGATTAAGCGCCTCAAGCGCCGCTCGCGGACCGGCGGGCCGCAGGGAAACGGCGCCGCCATGCTCGGGAATGCGCCACAAGGAGCCGTCGGCGCCGCGTCCGAGAGTCCATTTCCGGTTCGGCGGACTGTTAAGCCTGAGACGCGGCGATGCCCAATGGGTCAGGGTGGTCACCGGTGAGACCGGGACAGAGACCGGGCGGCGCGCAGCGGCGCCTTTCGCATCGACCGACCAGGCCGCCCCGTCAGCGACCAGGAGAAAGCCGGTGTTCCAGATCGCCTGGAGTCCGCCCGGCGACACCGGAAGGTCCCGAGTCAGGTTCTCGGCGCCGTCAGCGTCAAGCCGGCGCCAGTCAGCCCGGGCCTCACCCGGGTGGCGCGACAGAAGGATGGGGCTGCGACCCAGCCAGCTCGCGCGCACGGCTTGGAAGGCGGCGTCACGGAAGGCGCCGACATCGGGCTCCAGCCCGTGAAGCGCGAGGGCGGTGATCGAATGCGGGCCCGGCGCAATCGCGAGCAGCCGCCCCTGGGTCGCCACCCTTGATGAATCCCGCGTCCAGACGAGGAGGCGATCGTCATCGGACCAGTCCAGAAGACTGGCCGCGACATCGCAGTCCCCACAGGGCTCCCAGCTTGCGCCATTGTCCATATCCACGAGGGTCAGGTTGCGGGCGTCCGGCTGTTCCCCAGCCCGGAAAGGCGCCGTGGGATCGATAGCGTTCGGCTGTCCTCGATTGACAACAGCGAGCCACCGACCGCTTTTTGAAAGCGCCATATCCACGGCCTGACCGTCGAGGAGCACGCTTTGACGGCCTGTCCGGAGGTCGATCCTCAGGACACGCGTCGCCGCGGAATAGCCGCCGCGATCGGCAAGCGCCCCCGCTCCCCAGACGGTGGTCGCGACGCCACCCTCACGGGCGATCCGCCGGCGCTCTTCCGTCAGCCGCTCGGCGGAGGCGAGACCGCCGATCTCATAGGGAAGGCCGCCATCGGTCCGAACGATGAGAAGCAATTCGTCCTCGGACCGCCATACAGCCGTCTCGCCCTTGACCGGGGGTTCAGCCCCGGCCCCGAGCCAATGGACGGAGCCGGTTCTCATCTCGACGACCCCGCTTTCCCAGCGATCACCCTGAAGCCTGTGGACCAGGAGCCGCCTGCCGGACGGCGACCAGTCGCCGAGCATGACCCCGCGACGCTCGTCGGGTGACATGAGTGGGCGGGCCGGGGAACTGCCGTCGCTGGGGGCGATCCAGATCTCGCTCGTGCCCCATTGGCCCAGATAGGACAGATCGAACCGATCGGCGCTGTCATAGGGCCCGAGCCTTTCGAACAGGACCTGGCGCGAATCAGGCGTGAGGCGGACCGACCCGAAGCCTTCGCTTCGGAGCATGGCGTCGACGGTGAAGGGCTCGGAGTCGGCGACCGCCGGAAACGGGGAGGCTGCCGCGAGCCAGACAGCCAGCGTCCACGGCAGGGTGCGCCGACGAAGGAATGTGCGCACCGGGGCTCACCAGCGCTTTGTCAGCTGGAGAGACACCACCCGGCCGAGGATCGTTGCGTTGGCCGGATCGAAGCCGAAGCCCTGGGGGTTGTCGTAGAAAGGCGGATCCTCGTCGAACAGGTTCTGGACGTTCATCGCGACATCAAGCCCCTCGACGCCAGCGATCCGGGCGGGCGACCATCGCATCTGTGCGTCGAGGGTGATCCAGGGCGCGATATCTGTCCCTTTGAGGCTGCGGTAGTTGTCGACGTAGTTGACGCCGACACGCGCTGACCAGTCTGAGACGCTCCACCGACCGGCTGCCTTGATCCGGAGGTCGGCGGGAAATCCAACCAGGTCCGCCAGCTGCTCCCGGGGGGCCACCGGTGTGAGCAGCCGGCTGTATTCGAGGACGTAGGTTGCGCTCGCGTCAAAATCGAACCGATGCCGCCCAAGGGCGAATCCATAGGCCGCGGTGGCGTCGACTCCTCGGGTACGGAGTTCGCCTGTGTTTGCCCATCTCCCGTCCAGAATGACGCGGAAGGAGGACGCAGGGAACTGGCCCGGCTGAATATAGAACGGACTGGCGAGATAGCCCTCGATCAGGGCCAGGTCAGCAGGGTTCGACGGGTTTACATAAGTGAGGAACGGCGTCAGCGATGGATTGCTCAAGACCGTTGTGAGATTGGTCGAGGCGGGCCGTCCGATGCGGTCGTCGAACAGGATATCGAAGTAGCTGGCTCCGAGTCTGAGGCCGTTACGGCGCGTGATGTCGAAGCCGACGGTGAGGCTCTCTGCCTTCTCGGGGCTCAGGTCCGGATTGCCGCCAAGATTGATGAGTGTGAGCTGGCTGCCCGTCGGCGAAGCCAGGTTCGCCGCGCCGATCTGGACCCGTTCGTAGAGTTCGGTCAGAGCAGGCGCGCGGAACGAAGTGCCCCAACTGGCTCGCGCCTTCACGCCCTCCAAGGGTTCCCAGATCAACCCGACCTTTGGATTGGTCGTCGATCCGAAGTCACTGTAGGATTCGGTGCGGGCCGCCAGGCTCAGCTCAAGACCGCGCAATCCGGGGCGCGCGTTTGCTTCCCCGAAGATCGGGGCGCGGACCTCAACGAAGCCGGCGTAGATTTCCCGACTGCGGAGCGGACCGAAAGATTCCGTAGGGGTGATGCCGGACCGAAAGGTCGCGCTCCGGTTTTGAAGCGTTTCGCTACGGTAATTGACGCCGGCCGCGATCTTCAGATCGCCCCCTGGAAGAGACCATGCCGTTCCGCTGACCATGGCGTTCGCCGTCTCGACGCGGCTACGGGTCCAGTCGCGATCATAACCCTGACTGATGAACTCCAGGACGGCGGGCGTATTCGCCGAGCCGGAACCGAACAGGTTGAGATAGCCATCGCGGGCGGCGCTGAACGGCGTCGCCGGGTTGTCAACGACGCTGCCCAGGGCCTCCGACATGAAGGTGCTGTTGATCTGGTTTTCCTGGGCGCCGTGGTTGGCCTCCTCAGCCCAGGATCCGTAAAGGTCGAGCGTCCAGTCTCTGGCCAGGGCGACGTCGACGCCGAGGGTCATTCCAAGGCTTCTGGAATCGCCCGATCGCTCGGTTGGGCCCAACTCCGAACCGAAGTCGTAAGCGATAATATGCGACGTTGAACCGTTCGGCGACACGAACCACGGGTTGGCGCGGGTGACCGTGTAGAGACCGCCCGCAGACAGGCTCGCATAGTCGTAGGAACGCTGGCTGTAGCGCAGGTCGCCAGAGGCCTCGATGCGCGACGTGATCGCCTGTCGGAAGCTTGCGTAGGCTGTCTGCCTCTGTTGGGACGGAAGCAGGTCCACTCCGCTCCGCCGGTTGTAGAAGTTGGTGGTGTTTGCCGCGAAGTCCGCCGGCGTACGCGCGATGCCATCCGCTCCTGGCCGGATGGCGAAGGCTGAGACGTAGACGCCAAGGGCGGCGTCGAACCGGGCGATGTTGGCTGGCGCACCATAGATGTTGCGGTAGTCCGAGCCGCCCCAGGGCCTCAGGTCGCCAGTCGCAGTGTAGGCTCGGTCCGAAGAGTTCAGGGAACGGGAATCCTGGTATTCATAGCTCAACAGGGCCGAGCCGGACGACCAGGTCCGGCCGATCAGGTGTGACACCAGAATATCTTCAGCTCCGCCTTGAGCCCCCGCCACGCGCAGCCGGCTCTCCTGTCCATCGAAGGAGCGCTTCAGGATCACATTCACCACACCCCCGACCGCGTCGGAGCCGTACAGGGCCGACGCGCCGTCGAGCAGAACGTCCACGCGTTCCAGAGCCGCACCGGGAATGGCGGACAGATCCGCGAACTCGCCGCGCGCGCCGGTCCCTGCGATCCGCCTGCCGTTGACCAGAACAAGCGTGGAGTCCTCACCCAGCCCACGAAGGTTCACACCGGTGGAGAGAGACGTGTTGCTTCCGCTGGTGTCATTGAAGGCCAGGGTCGCCCCCGGCGTCGCTGATCCGGCGTAACTCTGCGGGAGCGTCGTCAGGGCGTCTGCCACTGTGGCGGCCCCCTGCGCGTCGAGATCGGCCCTCGTGATCACCGTAACGGGAGAGGGCGTCTGCCCAGGGCCCCGGATGAGGGAGCCGGTCACGACAACGTCGCCGACCTGAACCGGATCCAGGTCGGCCCGTTGATCCGTCGCCGCTCTCAGGACGAAGACACCCGGCCGGCTTTCAGACGCCACGAGACCACTGGAAGCGAGCAAACGGGTGAGCCCGTCCCGCGTCTCGAAAGATCCCGTCAGGCCTGCAGTTCTGCGACCCGCAATAAGCTCTGCGGTATAGAGGAGCTGGACATTGGCCTGGCTGGCGAAGCGGACCAGCGCAACGTCAAGCGGACCCGCAGCGATCTCGAACGGTCTGGCCGACTGTGCGCATGTCGCGGTCGCCATAGGCGCCGACAGGACAGGCACGAGCGCGGCGCTCGCCAGCAGGGTGCGGATGCACATGGTCATGATTTCGATCCCCTCCGACGCAAGGTCGCGTCGGACAGGAGACGCAGGGACGCCGCGTCAACTGAGTGGGGAGCCGAAATTATTATCCGCCGACGGAGCGGGCCGAGAGGCGGACACCGCCGCCGGCCTCCGGGCGGGCCTGGAGATCGAACAGGTCTGACGCGGCCGCGACGAACGCATCCCGGTCACCGGCGTCGAACACGCCGTTGACGGCGACGGTCCCGGGAGCCCCTGCAGACAGCACAATCTTGTCCGGGAGATACCGGTTCACTTCCGCCACAGCCTCACGAAGCGGGGTGTTGCGGAAGATGAGTCGACCTTCGGACCAGCTGGTCGTCTGAGCCGCATCCACGGGCTCCGGCCGTGGCGCTCTGCCGCCGGTCCTGAGCTGTTGGCCTGGCGCAAGACGCCATTGACGCGGCGTCGCGGTCTTGGTGTCCGTGACCGCGACCGATCCCGTGACAAGTGTGACTCGCGCGCCCGCATCTTCCCTGCGAACGTCGAACGTCGTGCCCAAAGCAGTGACCTCGGTTTCGCCGGCCTCTACCCGGAATGGTCGCCCGGCATCGTGAGCCACGATGAACAGTGCCTGGCCCCGTTCCAGCACGAGCCGCCGCTCGGCCTTCTGATACCGGACCCGCAGACGCGTCGCGGTGTCGAGATGAACCTGGGTTCCGTCATCGAGGCGAACGATCGTCTGCTCGCCAGTGGCTGTCTCGTACACGCCGCGGCTGGGCAGCCAGACGGAAAGGATGATCGCCGCGGCAACGGTGGTCAGCACGACCGCACCGCTCGACCAGAGGACTGTCCGTCGGGAGCTGATCGGCCTCCGCCTCGACTCTTCGAGCGTCTCGCGGGTCAATGCCTGAACGTCCGCATCACCGGCGAGCGACCCCGTCGTTCGCCACAGCGTTTCGAGACGGTGATAGGCGTCGGCATTCGCGGGCGACGCGCGCCAGGCGCGAAAGTCCGACAGCGTGGATGCCGACACGGGGCGCTCGCCGAGCCGCACATGCCACTCCGCTGCTTCACGGTCCGCAACGCCAACAGCGTCATGCGGGTCGCTCATGGCTTTCCCCATCGACTACAGCCGCAACTGGACTGCGCAGTACTCGAGGGCCTTTCTCATCCGCCACTGAACGGTGGTGACCGGTATGTTCAGGCGCTCGCCAATCTCTTGATACTCCAAATGCGCGAACCGGCTCAAGACGAACACTTCGCGTAAAAGTGGCGGCATGCCGAAGACAATCTGCTTGAGGAGGACGGCGTCAGCCTGGGGCGGAATGTCGACCAGCGTCTCCGGATCGATGCGGTCGTTAAACGCCATCGGCTGTGGTGAACGCCGCCGCGAGCGGTCGATCACGAGATTCTCGACAATGCTGATCAGGAACGCCTTGGGGTGGCGAATGAGCCCCCGGCGGCTGTAGGGCGCGGCGCGTAGCCAGGCCTCCTGGGCAAGATCCTCGGTGTCGTCGCCGAACCGCCGGCGCAGGCGCGCGGTCAACCAGCCGGAATAGAGGCGATAGAGATCACTCAGGCCGTCGTCGGCCTTTGCGTTCCCCAAACCTCCTGACCGATCCGACACGGGCTCGCCTCCAGATGGCGAGGCGAGCCCGGCCGAAGCACCGGGTGTTGAGACCATGCTTGAGGCATGCGCCGACGCCTTTAGCCCCGGAGGACCTGGACATACGCGCCGACCACGCCGCTGCCGCGGAGCGATGAAGATGGGATCGTCTCAAGCGAGGTTCTCACGCCTCGGCGCCGCCCGAAGACGACGCAACGCCAGCTTGAATCAGGGCGGACGATTTGGCAAGCGGGGCTCTGCCTTGCAGAGCGGCGCAGCGAGAAGGTATAGACCAAGGCTCCCCGCGAGGGTTTGTTCCTCTTCGGGCAGTAAGAGTACAGCATCGTCGCCGTTGCTCACGGGTCGGAAGCCAGGCCCGACCGCCGAGCATGTGCAATGCCAAGGTCAGCCGCTCGGATTCAGGAGGCCGGCTCACCCGACGGCGTGAAGGTTTCCGATCTAACGCCCGGTTCGACAGCAGTTGTCCAATCGTCGAGCAGTGGCAGGCATGTCAGGTGATAAAGGAACCACATCGCGTAGATCGCCTCGCCGCTAAAGCAGCCGCCTGCGTCGATCAGGCCGTGGGCCATGGCGTGGCGCAACCCCGGCGGCTTCAGGTTGAAGATCTGGTCTACGGCGAGCGTCAAGCCTGGACCCAGGATGGCTTCCAAGGCCGCACGGTCCTGGCCCAGCATCACCGACAGGGACCGTTCTTCCTGGATGAGGTCCGACTGCAGGAGAGACGGCTCCTCCCCCGCGTTCCGCAACAGGTGGCGGAGGGCGGGTTCGATCTGCGGGATCAGTAGATGTACCGCGCTCATAAGGTCACCCTGCAGGAACCGGGTGAAGCCAAGCGCGAACAGTGCCGCATGATCCGGAGGGATGAACGGGCTGAGCCTCACGATCGGCCAGAGGTCCCCCTCCGTGACGTCAAAGGCTGACCCGATCATCACCCTCACGGGCTCAATCGCGCCGCTCGCGATGAGGCTACGGTGTAGGGCGGCGTTCTCCCGCATCTTCGCGCGAAGGACGTCCGGGTCGGGTTCGTCGCCTATCCCCCCGGCCGGACCTTCGGCGACGATCTTGCCGTCTGCATCGAGGTGCTGCGTGGCGAACAGGTTGGCGAGAGGAAAGTCTCGCAGGGAGGTCCGTGCCTCGGCCTCTTGTGTGGTGACGCTCTTGACGCGGTCGATCACGGCGAAATCCCGAAGTGCGTTCGACAGACTCAGACCTTCGAAGCCCGTCGTCGCGGCGCGGGCCATGTCGGTCAGATCGATCCTTGATCCTTCGCCTCCGTACTCTCCGACGCCTTCGCGCTGACGGTCCCGCAGTTCCCGCTCGAGTTCGACGCGCTGGGCGTGGGTGCCCCGGATGGTGCGAAGTTCACCGATCGCCGCCCTGAGATGATGACTGGCGACGAAACCGGTGGGCGCCGCACGCGCCCGCGCCAGGGTGAAGTCGACCGCCCGCAAGAGGCAGCGTCTCTCCTCGTCGGCATGACGCCCGCGGCGGTAGGCTTCGGCGGCGAAACGCCATAGCCCCTGGACCGCCATCTCATAGCCGTCTGGCACGGGGTCCCCGCCGAGCGCTTCGGCGTCCGCCCCGACGACGGCTGGCGGGACGAGATCGAAGAATAGCACGACAGCGGCGATCTCCGTGAACGCGACAAAGGCGCGCTCCGACTTCGCGGCCTCGTAGAGGCGGATCCCTTCTGCCACGGGCCGGTCGGCCGGAGACTTTCCCTTCTGCGTCGCAGCCGAAATCTGAAGCGCGCGCATGGCGACCGCGATGTCATCAGACCCGACGCGGCCTAGGCCCGACAGATAGGGATCAAAGCGCCCGTCGAGCCGGCCGGCCACCACGTCGCAGTAGGCGTCCACGGCGAGATCGGCCATTGGCCGCCGTCGCCGATCCATGGACCAGACCAGATCCGCAAGCCGCGCACGCAGGCCGGCGTTTTCGGTTCGCGGCGCGATATCTGCCATTACCGCCCATTGTTGGGTCGAATAGTCTTCCGGAAGATTGCTGCGGCCCTGGTCCGCAAGGACGAGGCGTGCTCCCCACAGGTCTCCCCGTTCCTTCGGTCTGAGCACGATGCCGCAGAGTTCGAACAGCAGGCGATGCACCCGTCCGACGGCCGTGTTGAGCACGTCGTCGACCTGCGGCAGCGAACGCCGGTAAAGATCCGCCAAGTCCTGACAAAAAACCTTGCGACTGCCCCTCAGTGGCCCTTCCCAATCAACCTCGGCGAAATCGGCAGGGGACGCCCGCAGGGCGTCTTCAGTATCGGTCATCGCCGGGATTCCCTCGTCAAGGATGTCTATATTGGGGCTCGACTTGGTACGCGCCTCTCCCCTGGTCGCGGCACCTTTGGACCGGTTCGCTCGGCCTAGCGCCAGCCCTGCTGACCGCCCTGCATCAAGTTCGACTGCCAGCACATCGGCGGCCATGCGCCCTGGGAGAGTGGCGTTTCCCGGACGGTGGCTGAGGCGCGCCGGGAAGACTAATCAGCCAGCCGCCATATACCTTAACTGTGCGTCCGTAAGGCCTCGTCTAAGGCCTGGATCGCCTGGCTTTGAGAAAGACCCAAATCGGCGATCAAGAGGCGGAGGCGCCCGGCGGCGATCACTACCTTGTCTTCATGGCTCTTAGCCGCAGGCAGCGGATGACGAGAACTGGACGCAACAGGTTGGGTGGTTTCAGGCGCGGTCTGCTGTCCGACCGGACGGGAGCTCGTTGACTGCGAAGAGAGCGCTGCCGGGACCAGCGTGGCGGAGTCGCGCCGCAGTCGTTGACGCTCGACGGAAGCGGTGCGGCAGTTCCGGGCAAGGTTTCGTCCCTCCGGGAGAAGCTCTCCGATCAGGTTCAGATAGTGGACATTGTGCTCGAAATTGTCGCGCCGCGCATTGGGCAGTACTCGCGGATTAACGACATGTATCTCGCCGACACACCAGCCGTTGAAGCGAACCTCCGGGAAGATTTCATCTAGAAGGTCGGGGCCGCCGACTTGGATGTTCCCGGCGCGCAGCCTGAGGCCGCCGATCTGGGCCTTGGTCCCGATATGTCCCTTATAGCCGTGGTGCATGAACCACCCGACAGCGACGACCTCGCCATCGCTTTCCAGCTTGAGAAGTTGGAGATCATTCAGGTCATCCATGACTGTCTCCGAGACTGGAAACTGATCGCTGTGGGGGCGGGTCAGGGGGAGCCCGGACTCTCCGATGCGAATTTGCAGGTCAGCCATCCGCACATGGTCGCTGAGGTGGGCGGTGATCTCCGGCGCAGCCGAGAAGTGCTCCGAGAACGGTATCGGTGCGACTTGCGAGAGATAGGCCTCGACCAACTGGGGGTTCAGCAATACGTCCTTTCGAAGCCGCACCACCTGGGTCAGCTCAACCTCGAAGAAGTGCGCAGGATAGTCATCTCCGTCGACTTCGGCGATGGTCACAATCCGCTCCATAACCGCGGGCAAATCGTCGGTCTGTGTGATGTCCCGCAAGGTCGATTTAAGCTTTAGGCAGTCCCAAATGATCTCGGTGACATGATTGTCGCCTAGCGCGCGCGTGCGAAATGTTAGTTGCCGTGCGTAAGCTAGGCCGGCGAGCCGTCCGACGCCCCGGAATCCCCGGGCCTTCGTGCCCCGTTTGCTGCTGGCGCCGATGGATAGCAGGATGCTTGCGGCCTTTTCCGCGGCGATACCGCTGCCGTTGTCCCGGATCCGGATTGACCGTTGTTCGGGGTCGATCATGATCTCGACGCACCCAGGACTTTCTGAATCCAGATCGCCGCCGTCGCGAGCGGCGTCGATCGCATCAGCGGCGTTTTGGACATACTCGCGATAGATCGTCAGCGGATCGACGTACATCGCGCTGCTCAGGAGCTCGAGCACGTCCTTGCCTACTGTGATCAGATCCGTCGTCGCCGCCCGGGTCGTGCGTTTTTGAGGCGTGGCCTTAGTCGAACCGACATCGAGTGCGGTCATGTCTCGAAACTCCTAGGCTGCCATGGCGGCATCGCCGTCGTCGTGAAGAAGGCCGGCGTCCTCGACCCGTTCTTCCGCCGGCATGTCGCAGGGATCGTCAATTTCTTCCAGAAGTTCGCGCTGGATGCGCCAGATCTGGCGTTCCTCATCCTTGGGGAGCGGAAGGTAGAACGAAAGCAAGGCCTTCAAGTCCAAGTCCGCCTCTTGATCGATCAGATCGACATAGCGGCTGGGGTCCTTGGACGAGAGCCGCGCGATCAGAGTCGTCCGCTGGTCTGCGTCCAGACGCGCCATGAGGCCACTGTAGCGCTCAAACTCCGATCGCCCGCCGAGTTTCTCGTACCAATCGCGGTTGAAGATGAAATGGTGCGGCCGGGCGAGGATGGACTCGAAATCCTGATAGGTGTTTCCGAACGCGTGTTTGAAGAAGGTCGGTTCTCCGCTCACCACGCCGTGAGTGGCCTGCAGGATGATCTGCAGGGACCGCAGCTGATAGCGGCTCCATTTCTCACCGATGAACCCGCGGTCTGGCCGGTCCGTCGGTTGGTAACGCATGGGGAAGGACCAGATGCGCACGCCGAGTTCCTCGTTCAGCGTCACGTTTAGCCGCATGCGTTCGAAAAGGTCTGCGGGATCATCGTGAAAATTATAGAGCATGTAGTTGGACAGCTCATGCAGGCCGAACTCATGAGCGTACCGGACGGCCTTCTCATAGGGCCCCTTCAGGCCCAGGTGATCGAAGGCGATCCTGAGCGGGCGAAGCGCGATCGTTGAAAGTTCACGCAGATACATGGGGTCGCGAGCCAATATCCGCGCATCGACACCCTGGTTGAAATCCACTCGCCGCTGGGAGGCGACGCGCTCGCCTGGACGCTGGAGCTTGGCCCCGGCCCCAAAGCCTAACTCCCGTATCTCCTCCATCAGTTCCTTGAAGCGGGGCGAGGCGACGACATTGTTGTCCATCAGAAGGAGGTCGCGCTTGGGTCCGTGGCGCTCTTCCATCGCTCTGACGATAGCCGTGAGCGAATCTACGTCACGCTGGGCGCCCTCCAGCTTCGGCACCCCACAGAAGTGGCATTTCCGGATGCAGCCGCGGGACGCATAGGTAAAGTAGGCGTCGTTGACAGGGTAGCGATAGTCGATCTGATCAAGGATGGTGTAGTCGGGAACTAGGTCCTCGATGGGGGTTCCGTCCAAGTCATCTGCGTAGAGTTCTTCGGCGAACTCATCCAGTTGCAGCGCCTGGGCGGGCGCGCCTGTCAAAAGGCCTTTTATGAACCGGACGCCGGCCCAGCGGGACTCGTTGCGGAATCGCTCGTTCATCAGAGAGGCGGCGATCCCTCCAACAAAGACCTTGTCCGACCGACCGCCAACCACCTCGAGCGCAAAGTCGATGGTCTCTGAGATCTTGCGGTATTCGAATGAGAAAAGCGTGGTCAAATAGACCCGGTCCCAGGCCGAGTCCTTCAGTGCAGGGTCCATACCCTTGCTGAATGTCACATGGTCCCGCTTGCCGTGCGGACCGTGGTAGGCGGCGATCTTCATCAGGCCGAGAGGCGGGTACTTGTTCTTGTATCCCGGCTCCAGAAGGAGAATGCGTTTGCCGGCCATCGAGTATCCATGGGCCACGCGGCCGTTTGCGCCTGGGAAAAGGGCGAATTTCAATCCTGAGGCGATCCCCCGCCCTTGATCAACGTAATCCTGATCGCCGACAAGCAATTTTCGGGAGTGGACTCCGATAGGTCACGGTAGGGACCAGACTCTCGCACCTAAGCTCCAGAGTCTGGCGAGCGCGGCCCGCCCCTCTTTGAAAGGAGACACATGCAGTTCTGTAAAGACGATGAAACGCACAGTCAGTTCGTCCGGTCCCTGCATCATGAATTCCTTCGTTGCCGGGACGCCTACGCGGAGTTCGTCGCCCGCGCTCCGGGTTTGCTGACTGGCCAGGAAAACCGTGAACAAAGCTATGCCGCGTATAATGCATACGCCCGGTTCGTGCATCACCTTTACGAGTTTCTTCTGGGATGCGGGAGCCGGCAGCGGGGGGATACCCGGCCATTGAGGGCGGACGAGGCGGACCGTCTGATCACGACACATCTTCTGCGAATACTGTCTTCCCGTCGTCAGGCGGTCCTCGCCGGGTTGGCTCCGCCTTGGGGAAACAGGCTCGACTCTTGTCTCGAAATTCCACCCGCCGATTTCGCAACGGAGTTCAGGCGGCATCGAAACATCGCCCAAGGGCACGTAGGGCCCGCCCGCAGCCTGCTGGACCTGTCGCGCTTCTATAGCCTCCATCATCCCTATCTAGCGGCGATGCTCGAAGACGCATCGTTCGCATGGGGTGGACATGATCGCCCGTTTCCGGATCTCGGCGCTGTGACCGCGTTCTTCATTCCCGATGCCAAGGCTTACGGCGCCGACGATGCCGACACTATCAACCTAGCTCCAGCCCATGAGGCATCCTCGGTAGCAGAGTCTATCTCGTGATCGCGTTCGAAGAGCCAGGTCCGGCGCTCACCCGCCATCAGGTGGCGCGCGTCGAACTCGATGCTGCAATCCGCAATCTCTTCATCGACGAGGATCTGGTCGCGGCACATCTTCTGACTTGGTCGGGCCTAGAGGTGATTTCGGACGTCGGCAAGGCGAGGGGGCGACAGACCCTGAGGGTGGCGATGACGTCGCAGATGAGCGACGAGGTCCGAAAGCGATGGCGCAGGGCCGAGCACGACCACTACAACTTCATGAAACACGCGGACCGTGATCCGGATCGGACAATCCGTCTTGCACCCGGCATGACCGCCTTCGCCCTTCACGTGGCCTGCCGTGATTTCCAGACCGTCTTCAATGACCTGTCTCCGGTCATGGCCCTATATGTTGCTTGGTACCTGCGGCAGAACCCCGAGATGGGGGAAGGCTTCAACAGTGAATACCTGCAGGCCGTCGCGGAAACGGTCCGGGAGGCTCCCGCCGACGCCTGGGCTGATATGAGGACCATGGTCGCGGTGGCCTTGGCGAACCCTGATCTTGGGCTAAGCCACTTCAACTTTCGCGAATAAGACCCATAAGTCGGACAGCTTCTTCCTCGCCGAGTTCATCGGTAAGGACCGCTTCTACACGCGCCATTTCGACCAGCTCCGTTCCGGGCATTTGATCATCCGCGCTCGCGCCGCCGCGCCCCCCGCCGCCGCCAGATGGGCCGGGCTCTGGGCCAGGCGGTCCTGGGGGCGCTGGCGAAGGCGCAGGCGGTGGTGGCGACGGGGGCGGCGACGGCGGGGCGGGTTCTTCCACCAGGATCTTCGCGAGCGCTTCCAGGAAGCCCTTCAGCTTCGACGACAGCGCGCTGATCTCGTTGGGGTCGGCACCGGTGACTTTGTTGGAAGACAGGATTGCGAGCTGGCGATTGATGCGCTGCTGGAAATTCGCCTTTTGCCCGGTTGTGATCTTCGACAGCCGCGTCAGGCTCGCCAGCTCATCCGTTTCCTTGACGACTTTCTTGAGCGTCGAGCGACCGTCAGACGCTTCCCGGATGAGTTTTATGACCCGACGCGCCACCTTGTCACGGATGTCATACCGAATATCCCGCCAAGCCTGATTGTCTTCAAAACCATCGCGACGTGCATTTGGGATCACAAGCGAACTCGTGATGAATATCTCGCCTACGGCCCACCGCTGCAGTCGTCTCTCACTGCGCGAAGCCGTCAACTCTTCTGTCATGTCTTCGATTAATCGGGTGTCGCCGACTTGAATGTTCCGGACGCGAAAGCGGATTCCGGCGACGGTGGCGTCAGTGAGCTCACCGGCAAAGTTCGATTTGCCAATCCACCCATACCATCCAAGCTCACGCGAGCCGAACGGCTCGATGTCGTAAAGCACCGACACATCGGCACGCTTGCCGGGAACCCCTACCGCAGCCGAGTTCCGATACGGTTTGTGAATGGGCGTCTTAATACGCTTGGGCCGCATGTCGAGCTGAACGACAGCCAGTTCATCGCCATAGGTTTTGGACAAGGCTCGTATTCGGTCGCCGAAACTGAAGTCATCGGCGTACTCAACCGGAGCAACTTGGCTCAGATATGGTTGAAGTTTTTCCGGCTCGATGAATTCCAGGCCCAACCCTGTCAGGCCAAGCATTTCCACTTCAGTGAAATGTTCGTCGTGGTTCTCGTCAAACGTCCTCGTCTTTACGGCTGCACGCACGACCTCCCGGACATCAATGGGGTCGGCGCCTGGTTTCAAATAAGACCTGACCAACCCGCAATCGTACTCGACGATAGTTCCTTGGTCCTCTCCCTTTGCCTTGGTGCGAAAGCGCAATGTCGTACAGTAGGCGATGCCGGCCAAGCGCCCGATGCCGCGGAAACCAGCATGCTGACTCGGCCGCTTGCGACTTGCTCCAAGTGAAATCAGGGTCGAGAAAGCCTTGGCCAAGGGAATGCCGATGCCGTTGTCCCTCACGACAAGCGCGGGACTTTTGGCGGTGCCACCTACGCTGACAAGAATCTGGCCCTCACCCGACTTAATGATCCGGGCCTCGATCGCATCACGAATAGCGTCCTGACCATTCTGAACATACTCGCGAACGCAATGCAGCGGTCGTTCGTACATCCCGGTTGTCATCGTCTCCAAAAAGAAGGAGCCGACTTCAATAGGGTCGGATTGTTCGTCCACGTTCAATCGCGGGGTTCTCATCTCAACAACAGTCCTGTGTTCGGTCCCCAGCCCACGAAACCCAGATTTTCGGGTATCGTGATCCGGTTGGACAGAAGGATGTTTGACACCAGCAGCCGGGGCGGGACCGCAAACTCCTGGGCGATCTCGATAACCAACTCACCCACCGTAGCGACAGGATCCAAGGTCGAGCGGCGAAGGACACGACTTGCCGGTGCGCCTTGTTCAAGGATCGCGACTCCGGACGCTGTCACCGAGAGCAGCCGGTCGCCTTCGAGTTCGATAAGCAACGGTATCGAGTCTGGATGGTCGGTCGGCAGGGCCAGATACCCCCTGCGTTGAGCTGCAAGGCGGCCGATGACCGCATCATATGCAGCCTCGAGATCGGGCTGCCCCTCAAGGCCAAAGACAATCTCCGCAAGCCGCGCAGAAGCCTCCGGTTTTTTAAGTTCGCCATCCTCGGCGATGTAAATCCCCGCGAGAACGCCGACCATCATCATCGAGCGATAGTTGGCGTTCGTCTGGGAAAACGTGCGGTCCAACAGCTCGAGGGGCCCAATGGCTCCACCGTTCGATGCTGCTACCAGACTTCTTCCAATCTGAATAAGCTGGGCCCGCGATGCCGTGGGCAGCAGAGTTTCCAACGCTTGGGCAGCGTCGTTTTGTGCAGACCAGGTCTCGACAGCCAGATCTGCAAGGAGTTCGTCGATTGGGTCGCCGTCTGTGAAATCGTACGCCAGATCAGATCCGTCGAAGGTGACAGCTTCGTTTTGGGTCGGGGCCGAAGGTCCGACTTGCGATGCACCAGGGCGTTCCAATCTGTCTTGCGCCTTGCTGGAACCCTTACGACGTTTCCGGTCGGCTCCTGCCTGAAGAGCGGCGGCCAGGTTGGGGGCATTGAGCCTCATCCGCGCCTGGATCACGTAGGCGAACATCTCGAGCGACACGACGTGAAGCTGTTTGAGCTCTGGGCATTCAGAGTGAGCTTCGCTTACGAGAAGTGGTGCAGGGAGGGTCAGGGCGCTGTTCTCCTGAACACGGCCTTGCTCATCGCGAACCTTATCGGGCGTATAAACCCAGTCGCCTTTGGTGACGTCTCTCGTGATGATGATCAGGTGTTCTGCGGCTCGCGCCTTGCAATCCGCCAAAGCTTCAAACCAGAAGATTAGATCACCGTAGGCATTCTTTAGCTTTCCGCGTCCCTTGGCTGCCGGCGGGGCAGGCTCCTCGCCCTCCTCGCCGCTGGTCTGTGACACATCAGCAAAGCCTGGAGGGATCCCGTGCGCTGCCCGCAGCGCCCCCACCCGACTGATGCGATCGAGGATCGTGCTTAAATCTGATTGGAGGCGTCGGCTCTCGAGGAAGGGCGCGACCTTCGATGTGGTCACATCGGTTTTCGGCTGATAGTTCGAAACCATATCCATCATTTGGCCGTAGGCCTCGTTGGCGGCGTCGAGCTGAGCCTGATAGCCGTCCTTGGTCAGGTCAGAAACGGTGTCGTCATCGACATAGCGGAGCGCTTCGCCGCGAAATCTTTCGAGCTCCAAGCGGAGTCGCTGGGCGGGCGCCTCAAGGGGGCGTCGCGAAATGCGCCCCCGCATGAACTGCCAGGTCTCCTGCGCTGCCCACAACGGAACTGCTACGCGATCGCCGAAAGCATCTAGAACGTCTAGGAGCTCATCCCTGGCAGACAAGCTGATCTCGTAGCTGTGGATCAGCAAACTCGCATCGACATAGATGCGCGTCTTTGCAGAACCCAGCGCATCAGCCAGCTCGTCGTAGACCTGCTCTCGCGATGGACTCGCGTCGGGAAATAACATTGGCCATGTTCACCCCGAGCGCGAGCTGTAGTCAAGCTTGCAACTCTTCGTATTGCTTGGCTTTCTACCGCTGAGGAGTCCTGAGGGCGCGAGCAACATTCGATCGATATATCAGGGACGACCGATGTCGCAGCTGTGGCGATGGACTGTCGAGCACCTGTCAGACCGCCATGCTGACCTTCGTTGTGACGTCGTTGGTAACGGAGATCAGACGCGACCCAGCTTTGGCGCGGATTTTTGATCCTGGATGTTTCGACGATCCGGCTTTCACCTGGGCAGTCAGAACGGCCGTCGGACACAAGGCCTGCAGCGCTTCGTCGGAGTTCCGGTCTGACCCATGGTGCGGAAGAGAGAGGACCTGGACGTTGGCAAGCTCGCTCGCATAGTGAGCTTCCCACCAGAACAGATCCGCGGCGTCCAGTAGTTCGGCGTCGCCGGTGTTCAACCAGCCGATACTGCGTTCTGCTCGCCACATTGTTGATCGCCCGGCCCCGCGGCCGATTCGAGCGCTTCGGGTCCACCCCTCCTCTCCTTCGTGGTTCTCCCAGACGCTCAGCAGCGAGAGTGATGCACGGTTCGACGACCCCGCGTGCTTCCTGTAAGCGGCGCGCAGGTCGGCTCGTCCCCCGGGCGATCTCGCATGACTGGCGAGGGAATAGGCCAGATCTCCCAGCCCGGGGCGGTTCAAAGGCAGGGAGCTGGACGAAACAAGTTTCCGCAGCGTGGCGAGCAGATCGGAGTGGGCGGACGAAACGAGAGGGTGACAGAAAGGATCGAATCTGAGGGTTTGGTTCCCCTCCCAGATAACCAACTTTAGACCGTCTTCCGCCAGTCGCACCGGAGTTGGGTCGGCTGATTCAGACAGTTCTGCGCTGGGAAGTTTCGACAACCGCCCCTGGATTTTGCATTTCCAGCCCTTGCCTTCATCAGGTCGTGGCTCGAGACCGCCGTCGAGCTCGGAGTCGGACCCCGGTCCGTTCAGGAATGTCACGCGTGACGCTCCCCGAGAGACAAACCAGCGCGCGGGATCGGCCGCCAACTCGACAAACCAGCGATCGCACCGCCCGCGTCCCAGTTCTCCAGCCAGTGCGATCGCGAGCGTTTCCTCGTCCACATAGGGAAGCATGACGTCGCGCACCTCAAGGCGGCTCATCAGCGTATCCAGACCGCTCACATGGTCTGAGTCAAAATGGGAGACGAACAACCAGTCGATGTGCGTGCTTTGCGTGTTAACCCAGGCAATGACGTCCTCCGCGAACCGGGCGTGACGTTTGGCGCCGCAGTCATAGACCCACGTGAAGGGCTCCCGATTTGGATCCTCACAGAATGCGCGCCCGGTATGAAACCCACCATGGCCGACGGCGTGTTGCTCCCAATGCACCCTTATCATCGTCACTGATTATCCAAAACTATTCACGCTGGCGTTGTGCCTTGCACTCTCTAGGTTAAGCTTGAATGGCGCGGCAATGCTTTTCGAAGGCTTTGGAGGGCCTGTCCCTTCGCGCTGCATCAGAATGGTCAGGAGAAAAACGTGCCGGGAAAAATGGTGGTCCTGAAGCCGCTGGTCTGGAACTCAAATGGCTACGTCAGTCCGACAGGCGAGCGGGCCCGCTCGGGCTTCGTGGGCCTGCATGGGTATGGCCATGAGGAGTGGAACAATGACCCGATCCGCACGGCGGATGGCTTCAGAATCTTCCACACAGAAAGCAAGGGGAGGATGACCGAGGCTGGAGAGCGCGGCGAGCTAGGCATCATCATGACGGCCTACCATGACAAGAAGCCTTTCGTGGTTGGAGCGGCCACTAGCGTGCAGGCCAACACCCCAGCAGAAAGCCGGGAGTACGCGCGCCGTTTCAATCTGAAGGCCGAGAAGGACAGGCTTTGGAGGCTCAAGGCCGTGAGGGACAGGCACTCCAAGGCCGAGTTCACGAAACATTGGGCGGGGCATTTCCACCACAACATTTGGCGGGCTCCGACCAAGCAGTATCATTGGTTCGAAACGCCGCTTCCGATCGATATACCCTCGGTCTTCCCAGGCGGTCGGGAAGCCATTGTGAAGATGTTCAACGCCTATATGCCGATCCGCCCGGATCAGGCGGTTGCGTTGCTCGATACGGGCCTGGATGACGGGCATCCGATACTGAAATGGCTCACAACGGGCATCTTCGATGAGGCCGCTGTTTCGAGAACAGTCAGGACAAGCCGATCGCCCAAGGCACCAAAGCCAGGCCAAGGGAAGTCAGCTTCGACGGCAACCGATCCCTTCGTTCGCTATCTGACCGCGAGCGAGATCGCGGTGAATCCTCAGCATCATCCGCTCCAGTCAAAATTCGAGGCCTACATCATTTCCAAGAAGGCAACTGGACTTGCGGCGAACGTGGCCTGCGTGGATGTGCGGTTCTCGTTGCCTGAGAAGGGGAGGGTCCTTGCGGAGGTCAAGCCGTGCTCCGTGGAAGACGCGCGGTTCGCGATCAGGTCAGCCATGGGGCAGTTGCTCGACTACGCGCAACGTGACGGAGCAGACCCAGCAAAACTGATTGTTCTCGGGGCCAAGCCGACCGCCGAGAATTTCGATCTCGCTTTGTCCAACGGGTTTGGGATCGCCTATCCTCAAGGTGACGCTTTCCGGATGCGTTGGCCCTAGTCCAGAGCTAACTTCGCGCTCGATGTGACAAGGTCCCGCAGCTCAGCAGCCGCAGCGGAAATCGCCGCCAAATCCTCTATCGAGATCTCGTACTGGTCTGAGTACCGTGCTTCGACATAGGCGCGCTTGAGGAGCTCGAAGCGTCGTCGGTCGATGCGCTGTTCTCTGGGCCACGCTTTTGCAAGCGACTGGTCCACATCCTCGGCGAGGGAGCGGAGGAACTTGATATTGTGAGAGCGCGGGAAGTACAGGGTCCGCACCAACAGGAGGCAAATGTAAGCGCGCTCAACTGCTTGATGCAGAGAAAAGGCTGCGTCGTTTAGTTCGTTCTCCGACTGATAGAAGGTGGCGCCCTTGAGCGCGCTATCGATTTTCGGGAGCCAACTGTCGAAGTACCCCTGCGCCATTGCCTTCGCTTCATGTGCGGTCAATGGCTTGGGCGTGGCAAGCGGGTGGCCCGGAAGATCGTAGAGGACGACGCCGTCTCGGGTGATGTCAGTCCAGAAGTACTCGCCGCGGCTGATGGCCTGGTTCACCTCGGCGAGGGTGTGGACGATGATGTTAACGGTGCGGCCGATGGCCGGGTCCCGCTGGATCTTGTCTTCGGCGACCCACCAGTAGTCGGCGATGTCGGTCAGCTTCTCGTGGCTGACAATGACCAGGAGATCGAAATCCGAAAGGTAACCGTTGTCCGGCTCATCGACCCAGTCGTTGCGGGCATAGCTGCCGAACAGAATGATCTTCAGGACCTGACCGCCCTTGCGCCATTCGGAGGTGCCGCCGGCGCCCTGTTTGATAGCCGCGTCGAACTCGTTCAGCAGGGTCGTGCGCACGAGCGCGAGCTCCTGCTGTTGCCGGTCCGGAAGGTGATCAAGGCTGGATTTCATCGCCGTCAGTCTAGCGTGATTTGCGGGGGTCTGGCCCAGCGAAAAGCGATGATGTCCGGTTCACGACCGCAACGCCTAGCGATCAGGGATCGGCGCCTAGACCACGAGGTCCCCCAGCGGAGTGGGATCGACGCCCCACCCCTCGTCCGTGATCGATGGCGTGCCATCTTCCCAGCCGGCGGCCTGCCACAGGTCATCGAGCAAGGGGCGCAGGTCGGCGGCATCGATGTCCTGAAGATCAGCAATCCGAACCGGGCCGAAGGTCAGGACCCGTCGTCCAAATACTCCGGCTTCGTGGCCCTCCCGGCTAACGGTGAGGCTTTCGACGCCGGACAGTTTCAGGCTGACGATGGCCGGGCCCACGAGGCCCACGGCGCGGGCGAGTTCGCCCGATCGCCGAAGCGCGTCGATGATGTCCCGGTCGAGCTTTACGCCCTCGACTGTCTGGCCGAGATTGAACAGGCCTGGCTCGCCGAGGACGAACGCCCGCTCGATATGGCCCGGAGAAACCAGCCGCGTCGCCCAGAACGACATGGGAATAGAGGCGTAGTTCAGATCGCGTGGCGGATCGCACGACACCCAGTCTCCATGGCCGGTGGAAGTCTCGATTTCTGGTGTGTTCGCCGGCGCGAACCAAGGTCTCGCCGCCTTGACGGCCTGTAGACTGAGGCGATGCTGGGTCTGGGCCGCGACGGGCAGGATGTCGAGAGTCAGGCGGGGTGAGATCATCAGAGGCTCGGCGCCGCCGGACGCCCGTTGCGAGAGATGATCGGCGAAGCGTTTGCGCGCCGCTGTCTCGAGATCGGCGGATTTGCCGGCTGCGGGTTTCCGGGCCGGGGCGCGGTCGATGACAGCATTGATGGCGCGGACGAGATCGGCTGCGAACGTGGACCGACGGAGACGCCGCTCCCTGTCGAGCACGTCCTCGCCTGCTGTGTACTGAAGAGGGTGCCGCAGGTGTTTCAGGTCGAAGGGGAGACTTTCGGGGCCGCCAAATGCGTTGTTCATCGCCAGAATCAGGTGATGGGGGCCCTTGGTCTTGAGGGCATAGCCGTATTCGATCAGGACATTCGGGTTAGGCGACGCCTTGCCGGCATCAGTCGCACAGACAAGCGTCAGGTCAGCGAGGAATCCGTCGCAAACGTCGATCTTGCGCAGGATGGTCTCGCTGACCGGCGGGGTTCCTGACACGCCCTGGGTGTCGGAATCGATGATGACGGTGATCTGCCGGGTTTCAAAGATGGTCTCCGCGGCCGACTTCAGCGCGGTCTCGATGAAGTTGCGGCACAGTTTCGACGGCCGGTCGGATTGCCATGAATAGAAGAGGATAAATTTCCGCATAACGACCGTTCAGGCTCCGTTGCTTCCCCGCCCGCAGACCGCGGACGCGATCCATCGCTCGCAAACAGTGCGCCGGGCGTTGAGAACATGTGAGTACCGCATGCGCCCACCGTCTTTAGCCGAGGCCTGGCCATACACGGGGGCCGCCCGGGCCCGACATTGGTAATGGAGTCGCGGTGCGCGGGGAAGCCGCGCAATCGTCCTGATGACGCCCATGGCTGCTCCGAGCGGGTGTCGCTCTCCGGGCCGGATACCACGCAGATCGGGGGCTGATACCCGCGGTCCGACCACCCGCCCTGACGAACATTGATCCTTGAAGGCGCCCGTGCTAGCCTTGTCACCGGTCGGAAGCACCAAACCTGTCGCCGGGTTAGACGCTCCGCAGGACCCGTCCTGCAGTCCTCCTGCTCTGCATGTCCCTGTCTCCTTGGGGCTGTTGCGTAATCGGCGAACCACAGCCCGATCCAAGGAAAACACAGGTCATGAATCTCTCCATCAACGCCCACGATCTCGACCCCTTGAAGGGTCATCTCCTCGCGCTCATTCCCCAGGCGCAGTCCTCGCATCGCGCCGAGGCGCTCGCGCGAGGCCTGGGATTCGGGAGCAATGCGGCGCTCCGCGCCGGCGTCGCTGACGCGCCCATAGACTGCGAGGTCGATACTGGCGCCTTCATAGACTTCCTCAAGTCGCGCGACGTCCGTGATGTCCCATGGAACACCTTGTCCGAGGCGATTGTCAGGGTGAAGCTGGCGGACCAGCGGACCGCCATCACCACCGTCATGGAGCAACTGCCGGAATTGGGGTCTCGCGGCTTTCGTACCCGGGACGCGCGCCGCACGACCCGGGAGAACGCTGACGATTTCCGCGCCAGCCGCGAAGAGATGTTGGAGCCGCATTCCGTCGCCGAGTTCATGCGGGCCGTGGCCTTCCTCGAGACCAAGGAAAAGGCCGGGACCGTCAGCCGCAAGGCGACAAGCTATGGCTACAAGCATGAGGCGGAACGCTTCCACCGCGACGTCAAACCGCGCGCCAACCCCTATGTGGCAAACGGTCTTTTCATCGCCGCCGCCGCCCATCTTGGGTTCACAGTGAAGCGGGATGGCCAGGGTCCGAACGCCTTCATCAATATCGCCACGGCGCCGGTTCAGCGGGATCGCAGCGGACTGGCCGGAAGCCTGCGCGGTAGCAGGAAGCGGGCGGCGTGGCGGAACATGATGGTGGCGGGCATCAACGCGGGTCTTCATCAAGGTCTGTTCGGTCTGTCGCCGGAGGACAACCGTTGGCCGGGCGACGAAACGGTCTACCGGTTCGTGTTCGATGGGCTGCCCGCAATCGCCTATGTTCGCGATATCGGTTCCGGTGAACTGTCGGTGCATGTGGCGATCCAGCCGACGGAGCAGGGGGAACGGCACGTCCGCGCCTACAACGCTGGCTTCGTCGCCGGCGAGGCCTTTGCTTCAGGTTGGTTCGAACGCGAAAGCGGCGCCTGGCTGCAGACATCCCATGCCCCGACCGGCAGCATTCGCAATGCGCTTCTGGACCAGATCGCGGATCTGAAGCTGATGCCCGCCGGTTACGCGGATAGCGGCCGTGTGATGATGTAGCGCTAGGGCGCGACGTGGCCCCCGGGAGCCACGTCGGCCGCCTCTCCAAGGGCGGGAAGGTAGCGAGAAGATCCGCCCACGTTCAACCTCCCGTCGACCCTGCACCGCTCCCCGGAGCTGATCAGGCCCATCGTCGGTGGACTTGGGTGGCGATGCCTGGAACCGCTCCCGGCACGGCGTCGACCGCAGCCTTGGAAGCGCGTCAGGCCGGGAGGCTGTGGCATGACTTGCAAAACCGGTCGCGTTCGCGATCTTGCGTCGATGGCCAAATACGATCCCTTGCGCGACTATCTCAAGCGGCAGCAGGCCGAGGCCTTCGAGATGTCGTTCGTCGAGATCGAGCGGAAGATCGGCTATATGTTGCCAAAGAGCGCCGGCGCTCCCGGCTGGTGGGACGACGCCGAGCCGGATCCGCGCCAAGTTCAGCACAGGGCCTAGCGCGACGCGGGCTGCAGCGCCCGCCTTATCGTGGGCGCCGACCGCGTGCGGTTCGAGCGCCTGGCCTGATCAGGAACGGCCGTGAGCGTCACGCCGTCCGACGGCCGAAGACGTCGGACCTTGCAAAACCTGAGGTTCAGCGCCTATATCTGCGGCGTTGGATCCTCCAACATGAGATTAAAGGGATATCCTAACCCGCGGCCTCCGACGCCGCAGGGCTTCCTGAGAAGCCTGAGCCGACGGCCATGTTTAGCGCCTGTGTCTCCGGGCCGCGTTTTTCGCGCTTTGGAGAGATACGGTTGTCCCCGACAACCACCGGCTGGAAGAGAAAGATACCCTAGGATGGAGAGCGGGCGTCATGCCCGCTCTTTTTCGTTTGGGGTCAGGTGACACGATCGCTGGCGTAGACATTGGCGTGGCTGCCCGAGATGGGAATCCTGTCGCCTCTGGCGATATCGAAGAAAGGCTCATTGGCGAGCTTGGCCTTACCCCGCCACTGGACGTCATGCTGGAAGCCGTCGAGCAGAGGCGTCCCGAAGCGGAAGGCGCTCTCCAGCGGTTCGCGGAATAGTGTCGCAGCGCCGGTCCCCGGCATTTGCGCGAGCCGCACGAAGCCGTGCTGACCGCTGAGGGACCGGGCGAAAACGAGATCGCGCCGGTCCACGCGAAACGGTTTTGAGATGTCCCGCACCTTGCCGAAGAAGTTGGGCAGGCTGTCGTAGTCGAACACCTCGGTCTTCAGGTCGGCGAAATCCTCAATATGAAGGGTCTCCTTGCGCGAAAGATCGGAGAAGCGCGCGGTGAGATCGGATCGATCCGGCTGCTCAAAGTTACGCGGCGGCAGGAGCAGGGCTTCATCAGTCGCGGCGGCTTCCAGCCGAAGTCTGAGGTCCTTCAGGGGTTCCGCCCCGGTCCGAGCGACCGCCTCGGTCAGGACATCGCGAACGGCCCGAATGTCGCTGGTCCAGGGCTTGCCCTTTGGCCAATGCCAGGTCTTGCTATCCAGTCGGATGAAGAGGGCGGAATAGCCGAAGGCGTCGAAGAGCGCCTGCGCGGAGGGGTCGTCGACATAAAAGACCACCAGCCGGGCCGGGCGGGGCGGCGTCGTCTGCCCCAGGTCGCGAATGAAGGCGCAGGCGCTCTGCATGAATTCGAACAGGCCGCGGCGGTCTGCGTAGATGCGGCCCGGCGGATTGTTGAACGGCTCGCCGATGGCCCGCCACCGGGTCGACAAGGCCTCGACGTGCGCCGCCCCTGCCCCGGCGGCGATGCGCGGAAGGCCGGCGATGATCGCTAGATCCTGGGGGGATAGCGGGCCGGCGGCGACGCGCGCCTTGTTCGGCTTCAGACCGGCCATGTTCAGGGGTGGCGGATCAATAGTGCGATAATGTCCCCGGGCATCACCAAGCGTTTGGCGACGTCGGGCTCTTGGGCCGCCATGAAGCGCTCAAGGGCGTTGTTGGGGGCCGAGACGGTTTGCAAGGCGACCGGGTCGACGCCGGCCTCATTGGCCCAGGCGACATACTGGCTCCACAGCCGTTCGAGCTCGGCTGGGCTCGCGTTCTGCAACAGCAGACCCGGAGACCGGTAGCGGTCCTCGATCACGATGTGCCCCGGCGAGGGCGACGACCCGGCTGCGACCCTTTCGTACCGGACAGGATAAGTCCGGGTCACCGCGACCCGCTCGTCCGGTGCGGTCTTGAGGCAGAAGGCGATCTGCAGCGGGATGGGCAGGCTGGAGAAACTCGAGCCGGCGTTGGGACCGGTCTCAAGGGCGAACTGATCTTCGACGCGGGCCTTGGCGTCGGCGGTCGTGACCGCCATCACCCCGGCCGCGCCCGGGCGGGCTACGAGTTCCAGCCCGGCCGCCTTGATCGCACCCGCCAGAGTGCCATAGGCCTCCACCAAGGGCTGACGTTGATCCTTCAGAAGCTGTCCGAGCTTCGAGAGATAGAGAGGACCGTTCTTTCGCTCGGCGTAGTAGCCTGTGACGAGGTCGGTCAGGGTCTGGATCAATGCGTCGGCCATGATGCAGTCGTAAGGGGTCTTTCGTCCTCAAGGCAATGATCGCCTGATCCGTCGGGGCAATGCGGTCGATATCTAATCAGAACCAGCTAGAATTCGAACGAACCCTGGATAACCGGGGCTCCCGCAGGACGCCGGTGTCTGGCCGAGGGTCGGGCATCGCTCTGCGTCGTCTTCGGCGCGTCCGGCGACCGGGCGTGGAGAAGGGGCGTCCGGTCGATGGACGACGCGCCCGGGGACGACGTCAACGACCCGGCGGAACGTCGGCCGTCGGTTTCTTCACGAACACCGCGACTTGAGGCCCAAGCCGTCAGGTCGCTCTCGCGCCAGGCCACGCGACCTGACGAGATATGCACCGGCCTGGGGAACTCTCCCACCTTCTGCAGCCGCCAGGCCGTGGTGCGACTGATCCCGTACAACTCCCTGACCCGGGGCCACGGCAGCAGGCGATCGGGCGCCCGAGGGGTCTCAAACAGCTCACGAGATCCCACGACGTCCCTCCAGCATCAGGTCGGCGCGATCGCCGAGGACAGCGGATAGAACGGCGGCGTCCTGCGCGGCGTCGACCGGGTCCCGTCCCCACCAGACCAACAGCACGGCCTTGAGTGGATAGCTGACGGTCGGGTCGTCGAGAAGGTCGTCCATGGTCGGCGGAGATCGCCTAGTCTCAGGGGGCGACATGGGGGCGCTCCTGACGGCGTTGGAGGTCCCGCTCGCGCGCCGAACAGGCCGGCTCGCTGATCTGGCTTCTGGCCCACGCCTCCAGCCGGTCGCGCGGATAGTAGGGCTTGCCCCGGATGTGCTGGCACGGCGGCCCGCCCTTTCCCGTGGACCAGGCGCGGGCCAGGGTCGAAGGCTTCATCTGGATGCCGAACAGGACGAGGGCGGCGGAGGCCTCGTTGCGGGTCAGAAGCTGGGTGCTGAAATGGGGCCGCGTCTCGGGGACGGGGGTGGGAACGGCGTCGGTCATCGCGCGTCTCCCGCCGGGCATTCACGCGAGGACCGGACGCCGCGGCCGGCGGTCAGGGCGAGGTAACAGTCAATGACCGAGGCTACATAGGCCCGGGTCTCGGCGATGTCCGGGATGCGGCCGAGCCGGGCGACACGATCCGGTCCGGAGTTATACGCCGCCAGGGCCAGCCTGACGTCGCCGAATCTCAACAACTGCCGGGCGAGATAGTCGGCCCCGCCCTGCAGGTTCTGAAGCGGCTCGAACCGATCGCGAACGCCGAGCTCCCGCGCCGTGGCGGGCATGAGCTGGGTCAGGCCGCAGGCGCCAACCGGCGAGCAGGCGGTATTGCGATAGGCGCTTTCCACTACGACGAGCGCGTGAAGCAACTTGGGATCCAGGCCATGACGTTCGGCGGCGTCGGCGATGGCCTGTCCGAACGGTTGGTCCGGTGCGGTCAGCCGGGCGATCTCCAGCAGTTCGGAAGGCGTCTCCGTCTTCGCCACGGTCGCCTCTTCCGCCGTAGCGACGAAGAGCCGCCCGCCCGCCCGGCCCCAGTCGATCACGGCCTGGGCCTGGGCCGTCTGGGGCATGCAGCCCGCGACCACGGCCAGGGCCGTCAGCGCGAACGGGATTGATCTCACCATGTCAGACTCCTGCGATAAACGCCTTCGATCGAGGCGCGGGGCGCCGGCCCGAAATACCGGCTGTCGAAACTGTTGGGCGTGTCCCCGACGAGGAAGACCTCGTCCTCGGCCAAGCTGCGGCAGCCTCGCCATTGCGGCAGAGGCGTCCCCTGTCGGTCCGCGGCGGAGACGGCCAGCCTGCGACCGCGGATCTCGACATGCCCGCCACGGGCGCAGACCGCGTCCCCGCCGGTGGCGGCGACACGTTTGATCAGACGAACCTCGGCGGGCATGCCGAGCCGCGAGAGGTAGGGGCGGACGGCATCGGGCTGGCGGATGGACACGATGGATCCGACGGCCGGCCGGGCCGAGACGTCGCGGATGTAGAGGCCCCGGGGCAGGCTGGGGCTTTCATTGACGAGGGCGAGGCGCGGCAGGCCGGCCGCGGCGCCGCCGAGCATGAGCAGCCCGACGGCCGGGGCGACGGCAAGCGTGAGAAACCGGCTGGGCGGAATGAGCCGTGGGCGGCGGGCGGCGGTCATCTTGAATAGGGCTCCAGGATCAGGTCGCGCGTGATCATGACCCGCACGGGCGCGCCGGCGCGGACCCGGATCGAGGGGCGTACCTGGAGTTCACGATCGATCAGACGGCCGCCGACCTGTGCGGCCTCGATCGACGCGGCATCGCCGGCGCTGCCGATGAAGGAGCGGCTCTCGTCGCTGGAGCCGCCACGCGCGAGCTCACCGAGCGTCGAGATCGCCCCGGCGAAGAGGCTGGCCAGGCCGAGCGACCAGAGGCGTCGATCGGTCTGGCCGCGGACGCCGACCGCGCCCTGTCCGTCGACGCCAGGCTCTTCGGTCAGAACGAGGCTCTTGCCGTTGGGGAGGATCAGCCGGTCCCAGACGAGGAAGGCCCGTTGCTGCCCGTGCTGGCTCTCGCCTTCGTGGCGACCGATCAACCGCGTTCCTTGGGGGAT
>Ga0247739_10000058_pt1 | contig 42165 bp, 34 predicted proteins | sample UWRJL058202B2_FD_180943 | JGI IMG/M metagenome (GOLD analysis project Ga0247739, IMG submission 180943) | Plant litter microbial communities from Arlington Agricultural Research Station in Wisconsin, United States - UWRJ-L058-202B-2 | ecosystem: Environmental > Terrestrial > Plant litter >...
GGGCGAAGGTCGCCGCCCCGAAGCGCCATGCCGTGGTCTGGCTGCGAAAGCCGGTGCGGCCGCCGTCGGCGACGCCGGACACCTCGTAGAGCTCCGAGATGGTGGCGCGGTAGCTTTCGTAGGCGTCCGGTTGCTTCTCCGACGAAATGGCCCAGGCGACGCTGAGCGCCTTGTCTGCCCCAGGCTGGCCCGGCCTTGCTGAAGTCTGTGACACTGTCGCTTACCGCCGATACGCCCCACGCGCGATTCACCATGGGTATCGGACAATCGTCGATTTGTCGAAAGAATCCCGTAGAGGCAGTCTGTTAGCGCGCGGTCGAGGCAATTCCCGGCCCATATCGGCGACGTCCGTCAGGCGGATAGAGCCGCGTCCACGACGTCCTTGGCCGCGGCCTGAACCTCGGCGAGGTGCAGAGGGCCCAGGAAAGATTCTGCATAGATCTTGTAGACGTCTTCGGTGCCCGAAGGGCGTGCTGCGAACCAGGCGTTTTTCGTGACGACCTTGATGCCCCCGATGGCTTCGCCGTTTCCGGGAGCCTTATCCAGGACGTCGATGATAGGTTCACCCGCGAGCTCACACGTGGCGATGTCGTTCGGTCCGAGGGCTGTCAGGCGCGACTTCTCCGTACGATTCGCAGGCGCGTCCACGCGAGCGTAAGCGGGAGCGCCGTACCGTTCAGTAAGCGAATCATAGAGCTGACTGGGGCTCTTGCTGGTCCGGGCCTGGCTTTCGGCCGCCAGAAGGCCGAGCAGCAAGCCGTCCTTGTCGGTGGACCACACGGAGCCGTCGCGCTGGAGGAAGGAAGCGCCGGCGGACTCTTCTCCGCCAAAGCCCACGGAGCCATCAAGCAGGCCCGACACGAAGTATTTGAACCCGACGGGGACCTCCAGCACAGGGCGGTCAAGTCCTTGGGCGACGCGATCGAGCATCGACGAGGAGACGAGCGTCTTGCCCAGGGCCGCGTCCGGGCTCCAGTGAGGGCGGTGAGCGAAGAGGTAGGAAGCGGCCACCGACAGGAAATGGTTGGGGTTCATCAAGCCCCCGTCCGCCGTCACAATCCCGTGGCGATCGGCATCCGCATCATTCCCGATGGCGAGATCGAAACCGGACTCGTTCGCCATCATCCGCACCACATTCGCCATGGCGGCCGATGAAGAGCAGTCCATTCGGATCTTGCCGTCATTGTCCAACGGCATGAAGGCCCACCTAGGGTCAACGCGCGGATTGACCACCGTGAGAGCTAGGCCATATCGCTCGGCGATCGCTCCCCAATAATCGATCGCAGCCCCTCCAAGGGGATCGACAGCGATGCGGATGCCGGAAGCGCGGATCGCTTCGAGATCAATCGCGCTAGGAAGATCGTCGAGGTACTGCGCGAGAAAATCGTAACGCGCGGCTTGTTGCAGCGCCTTCGAAAAGGGAACCCTGCGAACCTCCCACAGGCCGCCTGCAATCAATGCGTTGGCGCGGGCGGCGATGGCCGAGGTGGCGGTGGAGTCGGCTGGCCCGCCCGAGGGCGGATTGTACTTGATTCCTCCGTCTCGAGGCGGGTTGTGAGACGGCGTCAGTAGCACGCCGTCCGCCAGCGAGCCGCCGCGACTGTTGTAGTTCAGTATCGCCCGCGACACGGCAGGCGTCGGGGTGAAACCGTCGCGCGCGTCTATCTGCACCGCGACGTCGTTTGCGACGAAGACCTCCAGGGCGCTGCGCCACGCCGGTTCCGAGAGGCCGTGGGTGTCTCGAGCCAGATAGAGTGGGCCCATTATCCCGTGATCTTTCCGGTATTCCGCAATGGCCTGGGCGATGGCGAGAATATGATCCTCGTTGAAAGCCCCATCGAGGCTGGATCCTCGATGTCCGGAGGTTCCAAAGGCGACCCGCTGGGCCGGGTTATCGGCGTCAGGTTTGGTTGCGTAATAGGTGGCGACCAAGGCCTCCAGATCGACCAGATCGGAATCTTCGGCGGGGTGTCCGGCGCGGGCGTGCATGCTGTGTTTTCTCGATCGGGTTCCGGTTGGCGTAACGACCGTCACCGAATGTGCAAGACGTCACCGCCCAAACCGGTCGTCAAATCGTCGTAACTGGTCGAAATATCCCGGTTTCTCGCTGTCCGGGGCTCGACTGCGGCGCTTCTAGCCTCTGAATCTCCTGACCGTGTCCAGCGCCGCCGCGGGTGTCGCCTCGATGATGGTCAGGCGTTCGGGCCGGTCGCCCAGCTCGCGGATGACGCGCGGGGGATCGGGATCGAAGCCGACGACCGGAGCGACATCCTTGCCGAACTTGGCGGCGTGGGCGGTCGACAGGGCGACGACGGGGCGGGAACCGTTGGGGCCTGAGCCATTCAACACGCCGCGCGCGGCCGACAGGGCGACGGCGGTGTGCGGGCAGACCACCTTGCCGTACGTCTTCCATGCATGAGCGATCTCGACGCGGGTCGTTTCCTCATCGACCGAGACGGCTGAGACCTCGCCGCGCAGGGCGCTCAGGAGTTCGGCGGGCAGCGTCGTCTGACCGTTGCGGGCGAAGGCTTCAAAGACCGCGCGGGTGGCGGCGGGAGCCCGCCCTGAGGCCTCGAACACCAGACGCTCGAAGTTCGACGGCGCCTGGACGTCCATCGACACGCTGGCCGTCTCCACCGCCGCGCGGCGGGCGTAGACGCCGTCGTTGATGGCGCGGGCCAGGGCGTCGTTCTGGTTCACGGCCGCCACGAAGCCGGCGACGGGCAGGCCCATCTTGCGCGCCGCGATGCCGGCGAAGGCATCGCCGAAATTGCCGGTCGGCACGACGAAGGTCGGGGCGCGGCTTTCGCCGGCCGCCGCCAATTGCATCGAGGCCGAGATATAATAGGGAATCTGCCCCGCCAGCCGCGCCCAGTTGATCGAATTGACCGAGGAGAACCGGCCGCGCTCGCGCAGGGATTCCTCGGACAGTAGCCCCTTCACCAGCCGCTGGCAGTCGTCGAAGTCGCCGCGAATGGCCAGATTGAGGACGTTGTCGGCCTCGACCGTAGTCATCTGGCGGCGCTGAACGGCGGAGACCCGATCCAGCGGATGCAGAACGATCAGGTCAATCCCGGCCTTGTTCGCGAAGGCGTTGACGGCGGCGGCGCCGGTGTCGCCGCTGGTCGCCGTGACCAGGGTCAGCCGCTCGCCGGACGCGGCCAGCGCCTCCTCCGACAGGGCGGCGGCCAACTGCATGGCCAGGTCCTTGAAGGCGGCCGTCGGCCCGTGCCACAGCTCAAGCATCCACAGGTCATCGGCCAGCTGGACCAGAGGCGTCACCGCCGGATCGTCGAAGCCCGCGACCAACTTCAGGAGGCTGCGGTCCAGCGCTCCCTCGGGCAGGGCGTCGCCGAGATAGGGTGCCATCGCCGCCTTCGCGATCTGCACATAGCTCTGGCCCGGCGCCGCCGCCCCGACCGGCAGGCTCGGCCAGGCTGAGGGCATGTAGAGGCCACCGTCGGGGGCCATGCCGCGCAGCAGGGCGTTGGCGAAATCGGTCGGGGTCTTGTCCCCACGGGTCGAGATGTAGCGGGCGGCGTCGTCGGTCATGATGGATTGGTCGTACCCAGCCGAAGCGCCGCCGTCACTCCGATTTTCTCTAAGAGTAGAACCGATCTTTCCTGCATGAAGCCTTGGCTGATCCGCGAGAGCTGAGGGTGCGTCAGGGCTTGGCAGCGTCACAGCTTGGGCCAGCATGAGAAGCGCTGCGGCGAGCGCAGCTTGGACGTCTTCTGAGGGCATGCCGAGGCGGGCGCTGATCTCAGGATAAGTCATACCCGCCATTCGATGGAGCAGGAATACGTCGCGCTGATCGTCCCGCAGTCGCAAGATCGCCCGCACGAGCACGTCTTTGTCATCTTCGGGTATACGTAGAGATCGACATTCTGATTCGGGCTGCTGAATGATCGGCAGCTCACTCTCACCGTTGTCCAACAATGGCCTCCACGGTCGCCAAAAGATCTGAGATGGCGAGGTCAGTGGCGTCTGGAGGTAAGGGCAGGATTGGATCGGTCAAACGCCGCGATAGCGCCCCGGATGCGTAAGGAGGGCCAAGGACGATGGTCAACTCCCGGATGCCTTCCGGAATGTCCTTTAACCCGGCGCGCCGGACGCATTTCAGCGTCTTGACGAGATCATGACGCAGGTGTTCTCGGTTCCACTGATCCGTGAATCCGCAATGTAGTAGGTAGGCCTTCAGGCCAAGCTCGATCGTGATGGCTAGGTGGTAGGCGGACGCCCTGCTGAACAGATCCCGATGATCTTGGGCCATCCCATGAAACGCGCGCGCATTCCGACAAAAGGCCTTCGCAAGGCACCGGTCGGCCTCGCGTCTGCAGCAAATTACCATTGGTCTCGTATCCGAGGCAGGTCACGGATAACGCGCGAGATCAGTCCGTGTGCGACGGAGTTCTCTTCGGGCGGGAGAAGGCGCTCTGCAATCCGAAGGTTGTCCGTCAAGCTTTCAAGACAAACGGACGGCTCGGTTGGCAGTCTCCGAAGAGCGAGACGGAGATGCCTGTCCATCTGGCGCAGCAAGGTGTCAAGATCGGTCAAGCCGTTGGCTTGTTCAACTCGCTCCCGCGCTGCCTCGGATAGTTGAAACCAGTCGGCCCGGCGTTCAACCCGCGACTGTCGTTCACACCAGACCTCAAGAAGGCCCAGTCGGTAGTCATCCAGAGCAAGCCAAGTCTTCTGCCAGTGGTCGTTAGGCATGTGTCATCTCCCGCACAGCAGGTTTTGCCCGCTCAGCAAGCGCTGAGCCGTGGAATTCGAAGACAGTGTGCGCAATACTGCGCACAGCGTGCCGATGATGTCAATACGTGGTACGCAAAAAGGAGTACCACGTGCCGACTATTACGCCGTTGCAGGTCAAATTAGGTCGAACGGCAGTCGGACTGGGCGTGCGAGAGTTGGCCGAACAGGCGGGCGTTGCGCCCTCAACAGTTCAGCGATTTGAGTCTGGGAAAGGCGACATGCATTCGAAGACGTTGGACCGAGTTCAAAAGGTTTTGGAGGTGGGAGGAGTCATCTTCATCCCTGCGGATGACGTTGGCGGACCAGGGGTGCGGCTCGCAAAGTGACTGTCGAGCAGCCGAAAAGGGCCTGACACTTCGCTACACGGGCCGGCGCGGCGCCCGCGAACCCGCCATGTCATGGGTCATGAGGTCGGCTGAATGAACCGAAGGGATCTTCTGATCCGGGTGGGCGCCGTGGGGGCTACTGTCGGCGCCGCCTGGTGGTTTCGCGACAACGTCCTGTGGCGCAAGCCCGACATCGCCCTGCTGGCCCGGCCCGAGTGGCTGCCCTTCGCCGAGAGGAGGGCCAATGTCCCGACGGTGAATGTCCGGGTGAACGGGCGACCCGTCCGCGCCCTGATTGACAGCGGCGCCCAGTATTCGGTGATCGACCGCGACTGGCTGAAAACGCTCGGCGCGGTGGAGACCTTCGACATGCCGATCCTCGCCTATGGCGTCGGCGGTCAGGCCCAGATCGGCAAGGGGGTGACCCTCGATGTCGCCGCCGGCGGCGCGCGTATCGACGAGCTCCGCACCGCCATCCTCGATCTGGGCCTCCTCACTTCCGACGACAGTCTGGGGACGCCGTTGATCCTGGGGCAGGACGTGCTGGGCGAGATCATCCTCGACCTCGATCCTCGACATCGCCGCATCCGTTTCCTGCCGCGCGAGGCCGCGCCCCCGACGGAGGTCCTGCCTGTCGAGGTCCATCGCAAGGGAAAGGCGCTTCGGACGGCGGTGATGGTGGAAGGGACAAAGGTCGAGGCGGTGATCGACACCGGCTCCTCCGCCCTTCTGGCGCTCAGCCGTTCGGCGGCGGCCTCGGCGGGGCTGTTCGACGGGCGCGAGCAGCGCCGGGGCTCCAGCCTGGTGCTGGGCGGGGCCATGGCCTCGACCCTGGTGGAGGTCCGCAGCCTGACCTTCGCCGACCAGACCTATGAGAAGGCCGAGACGGCGGTCTTCGGCGATGTCGCTCTGCCGGGATTCCCTGACGCCCTGATCGGGATGGAGGCCTTCGTCGGGCGGCGCGTCCTGCTCGACCTCGGCGGCGGCCGGATGTGGGCCTCGCGTGAGCTGGATCTGACGGTCGGGCCCTAGAAGCCGAGCTCTGCTCTCAGAGCCTGAGGCGTAACGCCGGACGCGCGGAGCTCGGCGAGGGTCACCGATTTGTCCCGCTTGGCGTAGCGTTTGCCGTCGGGGCCCAGCAGCAGCGGATGGTGGCGATAGACCGGCGTCGGCAGGTCGAGCAGAGCCTGCAGCACCCGCTGGACCGAGGTGACCTCGATCAGATCCTCGCCCCGGATGACGTGGGTCACCCCTTGCAGGGCGTCGTCGAGGACGGCGGCGATGATATAGCCCGCGCCGATATCCTTTCGCCCCACGACCATGTCGCCGAGCCGCTCGGGTTCGGCATGATGGATGCCCGGCCTGACCCGCTCCTCGACCCATGTCAGCGCATTAAGGTCGCCCAGCCGCTCGCGCGCCGCGTCCAGCGAAAGCCGCCAGGCGAAGGCCTCCCCCCGCGCTAGCCGCTCCGCCTCGTCATCGGCGGAAGGCGGGCCGTAGCTGAAGGCGTGGGGATCGTTCGGGTCGTCGGCATGGGGCGCGACCCCGGCCAGGGCCATCAGCTCCTTGCGGGTCCGGAAGCAGCGGTAGAGGACGCCCATGTCCCGCAGCCTCTCCAAAGCGGCGTCGTATTCGGCCCGGTGTTCCGACTGGCGGCGCACCGGCTGTTCCCAATCGAGCCCAAGCCAGACGAGGTCCTCCAGCACGGCCGCCTCATACTCCGGGCGGCAGCGTGTGAAATCGGTGTCCTCGATCCGCAACAGGAACCGGCCGCCGACCGACTGGGCCGCCGACCAGGCGGTCAGAGCCGAAAAGGCGTGGCCCTTGTGCAGATAGCCGGTGGGCGAAGGCGCGAAGCGGGTGACGAAGGCCATGGCGCGTCAGACGCGTGACAGGGCGCCGGCGCGAAGGGCCGCGCCGACCGCCTCGTGAATGGCGTCGGCGTCGACAAATGGAAATTGGGCGCACAGGTCCTCGACCGCAAAGTCCGGCTGGCTGAAAGCCCACTCCATGGCGACCGCGACCGGTCCCTTGAACGCCGGGGGCGCCAGGTTGGTGCGACGATAGCCGGTCAGGGGTTTGCGGTTGGGCAGGTCGTAGGTCGTGGTCCGATGAACCAGACGTTCCTGGGTCATGGCGATTTCGTCGGCGAACCGGGGGTGGGCCGCCAGCGCCGCCAGCTTCTGGCCGAGCGCGGCGAGTTGTTGCTGGAGCGGTCGGCCGCCGTCCTGCCCGGCCGGCGTGAGCCAGGCGCGGAACGCCGGGTCCTGCAGCGCCGCGCTCTCCAGCAGCGAGAACAGGATGCGTCCGTAAAGCGGCGTCACCGACCAGGTCACATGCAGGGAGGCGCCCGGCTGGGCCAGGGCGTCATGATACCAGCCGCGCGGCAGATACAGGACATCGCCGGGCTTCATGTGGACCTCCATCATGAGGCGGCCGCGGGTGCGTTCGAGCCAGGCCGGGATCTGGTCTTCCGGCATGTCGAAACCCACCGGATTCTCGGCCCGGTTCTCATAGAGCCGCCACACCTTCTCGCCCTCGATCTGGATGGCGAAAACTTCGTGCAGGTCGAAATGGCTGGCCAGGGCGCGCACCCCGCCGAACGACAGATAGGCGTTGGCCCCGACCTGTCCGGCGAAGGCGCGGCCCAAGGCGGTCGACAGGCTGCGCAGGGCCGGGGTCTGGGTATGGATGTCGCCGGCGATCAGGCTTGCGCCCGTGGACAGGAAGACCTCGACCTTGGCGGGGGAGGGGCGCAGCACTCGCCCCGCCTGGCTGTTGACCTCTTCGCAGTAGAACTCCGGGGCGATGTTCGCGCCGTTGCTGACCAGCTTGAGGGTTTCGGACGTCCAGTTCAGGGTCTGGGACAACAGGGCGTTGAACTCGTCCCAGCTGGTCAGGGCCGCCTTGGGCGCGCCCGTCTCCGCCGGAATGTGTAGCGGCTTTCGGCCGTAGTAGTCGGCCATGAACCGATCAGGGGTGATCGGATGGAGAAGTTCGTCCAGACTGTGCATTGCGCGGGACGTTAGAGCGGCCGTGTCTGTCTGTCGACCGAGACCCAATCTGCATGGCCGCCCGCCTCATCACCGCCCCCACGCCCGACCAGATCCTCGCCGCCCGCATCGCCTTGACCGAGGCGGATCCGACCCTGGCGCCCGCTCATGCCGGCGTGCCGGCGTTCGAATGGCGCACTCGCATCGGTGGCTTCGAAGGCCTGTTCCGGATGATCGTGGAGCAGCAGGTCTCGCTCGCCTCGGCGGCCGCAATCTGGAAACGGACCGTGGATGGGCTGGACGGCGTCGTCACGCCTGAGGCCGTGCTGGCGCGCGATATCGAGACCCTGAGGTCCTTTGGCCTGTCGGGGCAGAAGGCGCGTTACGCCCACGAGATCGCTCGCGCCCAGACGGAGGGGCGAATCGACTTCGATCATCTGGGCGGGCTGTCCGACGCCGAGGCGACGTCGGCCCTGGTGGCGATCAAGGGCGTCGGGCGCTGGACCGCCGAGACCTTCCTGATGTTCTGCGAGGGACGCACGGACGTCTTTCCGGCCGGCGACATCGCCCTGCAGGAGGCGATGCGCTGGGCCGACGGGGCGGCGCTTCGGCCCAATGAAAAACAGGCCTATATCCGGGCCGAACGCTGGGCTCCGCACCGCAGCGTTGCGGCCCATCTGCTATGGGGCTGGTATGGCGGCGTGAAGCGTGGCGAGATCGCGCTGGACGATTTGAAGACAGAAGCCGCGAAAACGGGGGAGGGCGTATGACGCCGCTGGTCGACGCCGAGACCGCCAGGGTGCTTGCCGATCCGCAACGGCTTCTGTCGGTGCTGGATTTCGCGGGCGTGGCGGTGTTCGCCGCCACCGGCGCCCTGGCCGCGGCGCGCGAGAAGCACGACCTGGTCACCTTCGCCTTCTTCGCCGCGATCACCGGGGTGGGCGGTGGGACGATGCGCGACCTACTGCTCGGCCTGCCGGTCTTCTGGGTGCAGGACTGGCGCTACATCGGCGTGTGTATCGCGGCCTCGGTGGCGATCTGGTTGATCGGCCGGCGCGACTGGCGCTTCCGGGCCCTGCTGTGGCTTGATGCGATCGGTCTGGGCGCCTATGGCGTTCTGGGCGCCGCCAAGGCCGAGGCGGTCGGCGCCGCGCCTCTGATCTGCATCGTCATGGGCGCGCTGACGGCCTGTTTCGGCGGGGTCGTGCGCGACCTGCTCGCGGGCCAGCCCTCGATCCTGCTGCGCCGCGAGATCACGGTCTCCGCCGCGCTGCTGGCGGCCACCGTCTATGTGGTGCTCAGGTCCGAGGCGCTGGGGATGGCGGATCTGTCACCGTGGCCCGCGGCGATCGTCGCTGCCCTGTGCGGCTTCGGCCTGCGCGCCGGCGCCCTGCATTGGGGCTGGAGCCTGCCGGGCTTTCCGGATCGGCCCCGGAAACCGGGGTGAGCAAAACGGGCTGAAGACGACGGAAATCGTGATCGTTCCGCCGCCGGAACGTCATGGCGGCGTCGTCGAATCGGGCCTAGGGTGTGATCACAGATAAGGAAGGAGATCACGTCTTCAGTCCTGTCGCCTCACACCTCCTCCAGCACAGCGGGAGGGCCTGATGCAGGTCCTGACCCGACCGCCGTCCGGTTTTCCGGCGTTGGTGCTGAATGCTGATTTCCGCCCCCTGTCCTACTACCCGCTGTCGCTATGGCCCTGGGAAGAGGCGGTGAAGGCCGTCTATCAGGATCGGGTGGACGTGGTGTCCCTCTATGACAAGGTGGTGCGCAGCCCCTCCATGGAGATGCAGCTGCCCAGCGTGATCGCGCTGAAGAGCTACGTCGATCAGGATCGCAGCCCGGCCTTCACCCGCTTCAACGTCTTCCTGCGCGACGGCTTCACCTGCCAGTACTGCAGCCAGACCACCGAGCTGACTTTCGACCACGTCATTCCTCGCTCACAGGGCGGTCGTACGACCTGGGAAAACATCGTCGCCGCCTGTTCACCCTGCAATCTGCGCAAGGGCGGCCGCACCCCCCGTCAGGCCCAGATGCCGATCCGGCGCGAGCCCGTCCGCCCGAATACCTGGCAACTCCAGGATGCCGGCCGCCGCTTCCCGCCCCACTATCTGCACCAGAGCTGGCTCGACTACCTGTACTGGGACATCGAGTTGGAGCCCTAACGCCTTTTTGGTTACTCGAGGTGCTCAAACGTCCTAATCGCAGGTGGCTTGCGCGCGATACAAACACAACTGGCGCGATCAATCCGTCTCCGATGCTTGCGGCATTACACCATCAGACCAGATTGTTTCGCCCGTTCCAGCTTTTCCACCACTCGACGAACTTGGCAATGCCGTCTGCTAGGCTGACCTGTGGCACGTAGCCCGTCAGGGTATTCAGCTTTGATACGTCAGCGAACGTTGCTGTTACATCGCCAGGCTGCATCGGCCGCATAATTTTCACGGCTTCGCGACCCAACTCCTTTTCGAGTATCTGTATCATCTCCATCAGGCCGATCGGCTTTGAGTCGCCGATGTTAAACACTTCATGGCCACCTTGGGCCGGCGGATTGTCCAGCACCCCGATGATGCCGTCCACGATGTCATCGATATAAGTAAAGTCTCGCGCCATTCGGCCTTCGCCATAAACCTCTATCGGCTCGCCGCGCATGATCTTCTCGGTGAAACCGAAATAGGCCATGTCAGGTCGTCCCATAGGACCATAAACGGTGAAGAACCGCAGGCCCGATTGGGTGAGGCCATAAAGGGTCGCATAGCTTTGGCTCAGCAGCTCGCATGACCTTTTGGTTGCCGCATATAGCGACACCGGGGACACTGCTGGGTCGTCTTCCCGAAATCCCGCCCCGTCCAGCGGACGATCTCCATAAACCGAACTAGACGAGGCATAGACGAGGTGATCGACCCCGCCATGACGGCACGCTTCCAAGATCGACAGGTGACCTGCGAGATTAGAGCGTTCGTAGGCGAAAGGATGTTCGATCGAGTAGCGGACTCCCGCCTGAGCCGCGAGGTGGACGACACCTCGTGCTCCTGTTTCGCGGACAAGCGCCAACATGGGCTCGGGTTCCGCGATGTCTGCACGGACCATACGAAACGCAGGATAGTCGGCCAGTCTGGCGCTGCGGAAATCCTTTAACGCGGGATCGTAATAGTCATTGAAGACGTCGACCCCGACCACTGTCTCACCGCGTTGCAGCAACCGTTCGGCCACATGCATGCCGATGAAGCCGGCGGCGCCGGTGACAACGATGGTCATAGGGAAGGGGCCTTACGCTGCGGGATAGCTAACGCCGTTGCTATAGGCACGATCCGCGTGAGGCAAGGTTAAACACTTGTGTTGCGCTTCTTTGCTGACCCCACCATCTGCTTGTCAGATTTCAGAAGATCAACGCAAGGTCACAGCGATGACCTCTCTGGGATACAGGATCCGCGCCCGTCGGCAATGGCCTTCGACGCGGCAGCAAAGGTGTGGTGCTGTGAGCCAAATCACGTCACACCCCGCGTTAAATTTAATAGGCGTTTACGCGACGCAGCAGCAACGGGAAGGTGCGCAGGATGATCAGCAGATCGCCCCGGAACGACCAGGTGCGGGTGTACGCGATATCGGCTTCTATGCGGCGGGCCATGCAGCTGAGCTGGTGAATCTCTCCGCGCAGGCCGTGGATTTGCGCGAGGCCTGTCAGGCCGGGCAGGACCTTGAACCGCTCGTTATAGCTAGGCAGCAGGGCGCCGTAGTGCAAATCATGGGCCTTGGCGTGCGGACGCGGCCCGACCACGGCCATGTCGCCGCGCAGGACGTTGATCAGCTGCGGCAGTTCATCAAGGCTGGTCTGGCGCAGAAACTGGCCGACGCGGGTGACGCGCTTGTCGTTGCGTGTGGCGTGGGCGATGTGTTCGCCGTCCTCGGCGACTGTCATGCTGCGGAATTTCAGAATGGTGAAGACCTTGCCGTCTATGCCGGTCCGGCGCTGGCGGAAAAGGACTGGGCCGGGGCTCTCGATCATGACTGCCAAGGCTATCAGCAGGAGGCCCGGAAGGAGGGCTAGAACGGCAGCCCCGGCAAGTACGATATCGAAAGCGCGCTTGGCGGCTAAGGAGCCCCGGCCACGCTTGATGGAAGGCATCCAGCCGAGCGTATGCTCCTCGCTCATCCGCGATCCAAGATCCATGCCCGTAGCAACACCACTGTCCATCGGTCGCCCTCGCCATTACGCATCGTTACTAACGCTTAGTAAACATTGGTCTTGGGTGCGGCGCAACATGAGATTGCGGCTACGCTTCAGCGTGACGGTGTCAGGACATGGCGGACACGCAGCGCCATAAGCCGAGGGACGCCTTGGCAGTGCCGGGTCTTATTTCTAAGATGTGGGAAGAATGGGATATTTGAGTGCCCGTCACCATTTCAGTCCGTGTGCAACGTTAGGATCTTACGGCGCTAGGGGCGTGTGCAGCGCGTCAATAATGTAACGCCGCATCAGTGGATACGGCCGATCCTGACCCACTGCGCCGAGCCTGAAGCCTGTCGACTGAGCCAGTCATAGGGCGTCTGACGCCAGGGTAGCACTTGCGGCGCCAAATTATCCATGACCACCTCGCCGTTCGGGGTCGCGACCAGCAGGACCGCGTGGATATCGCCGGGGCGTGTACGGACAAGGGCGATGGACAGGGCGCCCACGGGAACGCCGGCCTCGACGAGGGCGTGGCGTTTGGCCAGCACATAGTCCTCGCAGTCGCCGCCCGGGGCGCCGTCTTCGGGAACGGCCCAGAAATCGTCCCGGCCAAACATCTCGCGATCGCTGGCCCGCCTCAGGGATCGGTTGACGCGGGCGTTGACGGCGCGAACCTGGCGAAGATTGGTCGCCAGCAGCTGGACCGGGAGTGTTCCGGCCGTGTAATCCCGGGTCTCGATATCCATCGTCACAGCCATGTCCGGCGGCTCGGGCGCGACCGCATCGGTTTCGACGGGGTCCTGCGAGAAAGGCGAAAGGCTCAAGGTCTCGCCGGCCGGACCGCTTTCCCCTGCGTCTTGCGACGCGACCGCGTCCTGGTCGGCCCAGAACCGGCGCGAGAAATGCAGGCGGGATTTCCGGAAAACGAAATCGTCGAAAGTCGTCGTTCGCGGCTGGGTCGGCATGGCGATGCGCAGGCGCGGCGCGCTGAAGAGACCGACCGAACCGGGACTTTCAGAAACGTCGTCGTTGCCTGTGTCGAAGATGGCCGCCCAGCCAGCCTGCGAGGTCGAGGCCGTCGCGATGCCGTCTGACGGACATTCGCCCGGATGGCGGCGGCACATCTTCATATAACCCAAAGGCGCGCGCGCCGGCCCGGCGATGAGCATGGCAGGGGCGTCGGACGTCGCCGCCGCCGCGACGGACGCGGTCGACAGGACACAGACCAGAACAAGGGACGCAAGCTTGAGCATTGAGCCCACAATAGTCCGGGCGTCGCGCCGTTGGTCAATCAGTGGTCTTCCGCGATTATAACGAAAGATCAGTCTCCTAGCCCGATTAACCATCTGTGGTGCAGCACGGTAACAGTCAGCCGGGGACCTTTTTACCCCAGACGAGAATTCTCGCCGCCCGATCAGTTCTGGGGTGCGGGAATCCGCCGCGACCGTCCCGGCGGAGGCGAGCTGGCCGCCAGGGGATCGGGCAGGGCCTGGGGCGCTCGTGGCGGAGCCGCCGTCGGCGGTGGCGCCGCGGAGGTCGGCGTTCCCGCCTCGATCCGGATCGGTTCGCCGCCCGCGTGCGGCGTGATCCTTGGCGGCGGCGGGGCCGGCGGCGGGGGCAGGGGCGGAAGTTCCGGCAGGACGAACCCGCCGTCGACCTCCAGGCCGGTCGTCGGCGGACCGAAGCTGCTCAGGGCCGCGATCTTGGCCTCGGTCGGTTCGGTCAGGCCGTAACGACCGGTGAAGGCCGAGGGCAGGCCCCACGCGCCCGGCCAACGGTAGAAGATATGGGCCCCGATCTGGCCGATCTTGACCAGGCGCGGAGCCCAGTAGGGCACCACGAAATCCGCGTGATAGTGGGTCGACATGCCGACGCCGGTCGCCACGACGCCGTTCAGAGCGGCCCCGGCGACCGCCCGGGCCCGGGCCCAGCCCAGCGGTGAAGGCGTTCGCGCCAGGGAACCGTCGCAGGTGAAGGTGAACTGACAACCGGTGACGCGCTCCGATCCCTGAAACACCACGCCGCAGACCGTCTTGGGGTAGGCCGGGTGCCGCATCCGGTTCAGCACGACCTGGGCGACGGCCGCCTGGCCCTGGGGCGATTCCGATCCCGCCTCGTAATAGACGGCGGCGGTCATGCAATCGAGCGCGCGGCCATAGTTCTCGACGTCCGCGATGGGGACGATGAAGGGGCGGGCGGGCTTGATGGGGAGCGTCGAGTTCGGGATGTCGGCGTTGGCCGCGCGCGCCTCTTCCGGCGTCAGCTGGCGGACCTCGTCAGGGGCGAGGGTGAACTCTTCCAGTCCCGCAGGCGGGCCGGCCTGACGCGAGGTCGCCGGGACCGGCGCCGGCGCCGCGGCCCGGCGCGAAGGGGCTCCGGTGAGCAGAACGAAAAGCCCGACCATCAGGGCCAGGCCCAGGGCGATAGATGTGATCACCGCAGGCCAAAGGTATTTCTTGGGCATTCATCAACTCGCCATTACCGCGCGTCTATACCCAACGATGTGTTTCGTTGCGACTAAGTCCCGCATTACGGTCTTAAGCCTCTTCGCAACGTGTTTTGATCTAACAATTGTTGCACTGCGGCGAAGGCGCCGCTAGCAAGTCGTCAAGCCAGAGCTATGGAGCGAATATGCGCGTCGCAATGATCGGTACCGGTTACGTCGGACTTGTTTCCGGCGCGTGTTTCGCGGATTTCGGCCACACGGTCACCTGCATCGACAAGGACGCGTCCAAGATCGAACGCCTGCAGAAGGGCGAGATCCCGATCTTCGAGCCCGGCCTGGAAGATCTGGTCGCGGTGAACGTCCGTGACGACCGGCTGTTCTTCACCCTCGACGGCGCCGAGGCCATCCGCAACGCCGATGCGGTGTTCATCGGCGTCGGCACGCCCTCGCGACGCGGCGACGGCCACGCCGACCTCTCCTACGTCTACGCCGCCGCCGAGGAAATCGCCGGCCTGATCCAGGGCTTCACCGTCATCGTCACCAAGTCGACCGTCCCGGTCGGCACCGGCGACGAGATCGAGCGCATCATTCGCGAGACCCGTCCGGACGCCGAGTTCGCGGTCGTCTCCAACCCCGAGTTCCTGCGTGAAGGCGCCGCCATCGGTGACTTCAAACGTCCCGACCGCGTCGTCATCGGCATCAACGATATCGACACCGCGACGGGCGTCGCCGCCAAGGGCGTGATGAGCGAACTCTATCGTCCGCTGAACCTGAACGAGAGCCCGCTGCTGTTCGTCGGCCGCCGCACCTCGGAACTGATCAAATACGCCGCCAACGCTTTCCTCGCCATGAAGATCACCTTCATCAACGAGATGGCGGACCTCTGCGAAGCCGTGGGCGCCGACGTGCAGCAGGTGTCGCGCGGCATCGGCCTGGACAAGCGGATCGGCAACAAATTCCTGCACGCGGGCGCCGGTTACGGCGGGTCCTGCTTCCCGAAGGACACCCTGGCGCTGGTGCGGACGGCGACGGACGCCGGCAGCCCCGTGCGCCTGATCGAGACCACAGTCGCGGTCAACGACGCGCGCAAGAAGGGCATGGCCGACCGTATCGCCACGGCCGTCGGCGGCGATCTGGCGGGCAAGACGGTCGCCCTGCTGGGTCTGACCTTCAAGCCCAACACCGACGACATGCGTGACGCGCCGTCGCTGGACATCGCGCCCGCCCTGCTGAAGGCCGGTGCCACGGTCCAGGCCTTCGACCCCGAGGGTATGCATGAGGCGGCCAAACTGATGGACGGTCTCGAATACAAGGACGGCCCCTATCAGGCCGTCGAAGGCGCCGACGTCATCGTGATCGTGACTGAGTGGGACCAGTTCCGCGCGCTCGACCTGACCCGTCTGAAGAGCCTGATGAAGCAGCCGATCATCGTCGACCTGCGCAACGTCTACCGCCCCGAAGACGTCCGCGCCGCCGGCTTCTCCTACTCCAGCATCGGACGTGCCTGAATTTGAATGGTTAGGCGCTCGCAAGCGAGCAGGTCGCCAGCGGGCTTTATCGCTGTTAGTAGCGTAAGCGTCCTATGGAACCGTCAGGGGTAATCACTGTGCGAAAGATGACGGTTCTCGCCGTTTCGTCCGGGGGCGGGCACTGGGAACAGCTCATGCTTCTGAAGGGCGCCTTCAGCGATGAAAATGTCGCCTATGCGAATACAATCTCGGGATTGGCGGAGAAGTCCGGCGTATCCCCGTCGTACCTGATTGCGGATTGCAATCGAGATCGGCCAGTCGATAATCTCCGTTGCGCTCGCGACCTGTTCCGCGTCTTCTGGACGGTGCGGCCAAATCTTATTGTCACCACGGGAGCCGCGCCTGGCTTGTTGGCGATCGCGATCGGGAAACTCTTTGGCGCCAAGGGTGTCTGGATCGACAGCGTTGCGAATTCGGAACGCCTCTCGATGAGCGGCAAGATCGCCCGCTCCATCGCCGATCTGCACCTCACCCAGTGGGAGCACCTCGCTGTTCCGGGACGTACGGAGTACGTTGGTGGTCTGCTTTGATCCTGCTGACGATTGGAACCCAGCTGGTTTTCGACCGCCTGATCCAGGCCGTCGACGAGATCGCGCCATCGCTGGATCAGCCGGTGTTCGGGCAGATCGGGGATTCCGCTTATGAGCCCCGTTCCTTTGCCTGGGCGCGGACCCTGGCTCCTGCCGCCTTCGAGGAGAAGTTTCGATCGGCCAGCGTCATCGTCTCCCACGCTGGCATAGGCACGGTTCTGACGGCCCAGCGGTTCGGAAAACCAATCATCCTGTTTCCCCGGGAGGCGAGGTTCGGTGAGCACCGCAACGATCATCAGCTGGCCACCTGCGCGCAATTGGCCGGGCGCCAAGGGATTGCAATCGCGCACACTGCTGAGGAACTCCGCGCGGTGCTTCAGTCCGGAAGCCTCGCTCCAGCCAGCGCGGAAGAATTGCAGGCGAAGCGGGGCGTCTTCGTTAGCGAGCTCAGCAAACGGATCGCAGCGCTAAAGCCCAAGGTCTAAAGGCCGCCGCCCTGCTGTCCGGCTTGTGTTCCTTGTGAAAAGCCTACCCATTGAGAAACCTCCATGACACACGCCAAGGCTTCGCTTCCCCGGGTTCTGATCGTCGCACACGACGCTCGCGCTACCGGCGGGGTGAATAATTTTTTGCGGATCATGCGACGGCGACTCCGCGGTCGCATCGACGCGACGCGGTTCTCAAACGGTCCGCGCCACGGCGAGAAGCTGAAAGGCAAGACCCATGTTCTTGCGCGCATGGCCTGGGACTACATCCGCTTCGCCGGCTTGCTCCTGCAGCGTCGCTTCGACGTCGTGCATATCAACCCGACGTTTGATATGCGCTCCATGCCCCGAGAGCTGGTGTTCGTGTGGCTGACACGAGCCTTCAGTCCCAGGACAAAGATCATACTGTTCTTCCGGGGATGGGACTGGAAGGCGGTTCAGGCGACCGAGGAGTCTTCGCTGAAGAAAGCCCTGTTCCAAGCGTCATTGAAGCGCGTTGATCGCGTGCTGCTCCTTTCGGAAACCTTCAAAAGCAGCCTAGTCGAACTCGGCGTCCCGGCTGACAGGGTATTTCGGACCACCACCATGTTCGAAGGCGCGGTTCTCAAGGAGGTCTTGGCGGAAAATCCGCCAAAGGAATTGCGGACGATCCTGTTCCTTTGCCGCTTCATGCCCGCGAAGGGGGGATTGGTGGTCATTGAGGCGTTCACACGCGTCGCCGAGACCTACCCCGACGCGCGCCTCGTTATGGCCGGAGACGGACCTCAAAGAGCCGAACTCGAGGCAGCGGCAGATGCGTCCGGCGTCGGGAATCGTATCGAGTTCACCGGCTATGTCGGCGGAGTAAGGAAAATGTCTCTGCTTGCTTCTGCTGGCCTGTTCGTTCTGCCTACGACGCATCCCGAAGGGATGCCGAACGCCATTCTGGAAGCCATGGCGGCAGGCGAGGTCATCCTGACCACCGCCGTCGGCGGAATCGCCGATGTTGTCATCGACCAGGAAAACGGGGCGATCCTGAAAGGGCAGGACACTGACGAACTGACGGATGTTTTGACCGGGTATCTCAGCGATCCGGCGAAAACCCTGGCCGTGGGCGCGCACAACAGACAACTCGCATGGTCGAACTGGGAGTCCCAGATCGTCTCCGACGACATCGGCGACCACTATGTCGCCGTCGTTTCTTCGGCGGCCGCCTGACTCTGGTTCAGGCATCGCAGGCCTCGAGCCGGGGCGGTGCAAGGCGCTCGATTGCGGTGAGAAAGCTGCGGCCGCTTTAGCGAACGGCGTCAGAGATGGATGCGTCCGCAAGGATCCGGCCCGTCGTGTGGGGCTGGACATCCAGCAACCCCCATCCACGGGTACGAACCCCGCCCTTGTGGCGACGATGATCGAGGCAACCCCATCTCGGGTCTTCTCGATCCCTGGTCGCGAACCTTGAGCTTTCCTGTCTCCGGCGGGCCGATCTTTTGGCGGGCCTAACTGCTGGCGGGCCCCACGCCTTGGCTCGAATGTCGGAGACGAGAGTCCCGGGTTCCTTTCTCCCTTCAGTTCGCTCCGAACCAATAGCGGGCGCCGGCCCCCAGACGGCGAGCCAGCCCGGGCACCAGCCAGTCTGCGCCAGGCACCCGGAGTGCCGCCTCAGCGCGGCTGGAAGCTGGTGCTGGAGCGGCGGCGGCTTTTCCCGGTCTGGTCATCGGGGGAACCTTTCGCGTCTCTCAACGGCGGCCGGCCGTTTGGCGCTGTTTCCGGCTGCGACCGGACAGCGACCGATGTTCCAAGCGCGGTCACGAACCAGATCATGAAGTCGTTCCAAAACGGCCCGGTGTTATGGAAAGCGATGTGAATGACATAAGGGACAAAATAGACAAGCAAAGTCCGTTGCTGCCAAAGCATCTTGAATATCGTCGGCAGAAAGAACAGCAGCGGGAAGCCATAAAAACAAAGCATCATCAGCGCGTAGTTGTGGAGCGGGTAGACGATGATGGCACCCGGGTTAGGCATATCCTGAACGTCGCTCCAGTACGTTTGCCAGTAGCGGGTCGGGTCGAAATCAAAACCGAAGCCGAAGGGGTGACCCTTGAAGAGCAACAGACCGTAGTAGATGAGTGTGGCGCGACCTTCGGAGGACGCATCGCCGGTCTGGACGACGCGCGATCCCGTGTCGGCGGCCAGGCTGATCACTTGTGGCAAGATCCAGACAGCCAGCACGACGGCAAAGGGGGCGAGTATGATGAAGTACTTGGGGCGACGGAATATCGTATAGATGCCGAAGAAGACCAGGGCGCCCAATATCGGCGAGCGATTTCCGCTCACAAAACACACTATAATGAAGAGAACCAGAGCGATCAGGACGCCGTTTTCAAACACCTTTCCCTGAACGGCTGCGTACTGGACCGGCCTTATTTTCCGTTCGTAGTAGACGCCGACAGCCGCAAAGGCGAGACAGAGTTGGGTAGCCAAAAGGATCGGGGAAAGCGACAACCCCATTGGACGGCGATCGTAGAAAAAGCCATACTTTTCAAAAACTTCGCCTTGAAGGTTGCCGATCAGTCCCCGAAGCGTCCACGCCGGCTCGAAGCCTACAGCCTGGGCGATGGCGAAAAGAGACGAGAGGCCGACGGCGAACAGGATGCACTGCAAAACGGCCTTACGCCCGCAGATCATGATAACGGCTCCGCCCAGCACGATATTGATAGCGGCCTGGACGTGGATCTCGATGAGCTGGCTCAGGATAACGGCGAAAGACGTACCGTTGAAAACGCTTACGACGGTGCCGAGTACCGCCATCGCCAGACCCAACAGCAACAGGGGCCGGGATCTTCTCGTCGAAAGCCTGAGTACATCGATGTGCTTCGCCCCGATGATGGCCAGCAGGGCTATCGCAATCAGGGCGCGAACAGGCGCAGGTCCGATTTTCCAGACGGTGAGCGCTATGGACGCCACCAGAAGCAGAGCGAACATCACGAGGACAATCCACTGGAAAGTGGTTTGTCGCTGCGGCGGGGCTGTTTTCCTCGGCCTGGCAGGCCGGGAGCGAGCACGCTCCCTCTGACGAACGGGCTCGGTCGGGGAGGGAAAAGTCATAAATTGATTCAGACCTGCGGGTTGTCCGATTTTGCCGAACCGGAAACAGGAAGGCAAAGGGTTTTCGGCCAAGATTCCATTGGACCTGGGTACGATATCGCGGCAAACCTCAGTCAGTTGGGTCGCACCCATCCGGCTCCCCTCACGCTACCTCGGAAATGACCTCTCCCCCCGACGAAACCACGTCGGCGAAGCAACGCCACGGTTATACAGTATGAAGAATGCCGGCCTGGGCGTTGGCCCGTTGCTTCTGCAACACGGGAGCAAGCAGAAGAACTATTTGCTGCGCATATGGCGTGTGCTGTTCGGGTCCGCTCTCGGACAGATCTTGCTGGTCGCGATATCGCCGATCTTGTCGCGCATCTATGATCCCGAAGATTTCGGCGTACTCGCATTCTATCTCAGCGTCTTTGGCGTGACGGCCGTGGTCGCCTCCATGCGACTGGAACTCGCAATTCCCAACGCAAAGTCCGGCCTCGAGGCTTCACGCCTGACCCTTGTGGCGGCCTTATCCGGTCTCGGCCTGGCAATCATAAGCGCGCCATTGGCCTACGCCTGGTGCGTGTTTGGTCCGGCCTGGAACGACAGGCTGTCGCTCTACTGGTGGACCATTCCCTTCGGTATATTCCTGATGGGAACGTCGAACGCCCTCACCGCCTGGGGTACATATTTTCGAATGTACAAGGCGGTCGGGCAGTCCCGCTTCATGCAGAGCATCGAGTCGGCCTCGATACAGTTGGTCTGGCCTTTGCTCGGCCACGGCCCGCTGGGGCTGATCGTGGGTTCAGTGTCCGCCCAAGCTGGAGGGGTCTATCGTCTCGGCGCCCGCTTCTACGCCTTGACCAGGAGAAGGCCCGCTATCCTGGACCGGAGGGGACTTTTGCAGGCCCTCAAGAGGGAAATCAGCTATCCGCTCGTGGCCATGCCGGCGAGCCTGATCGGTCGCCTCGCGATCAACGCGCCTGCGCCCATGATCCTCTGGCTGTTTGGCGCCAAGGTGGCCGGGCTGATCCTGATTACCCAGCGGGTGATTGGCTTGCCAACGACGATCCTTGGCCGCGCTGCAAGCACTCCCTTTCTGCAGGCGAACGCAGACGCCCGGCGCCGTGGAAAATCCGCGATGAGCATCTTCCTCGTCACCCTGGGACTTTTCGCTATTCCCGGTGCAATCATGGTGATCGGCATCCTGGCGCTGGGGCCGACGGTCTTTGATTTTGTGCTTGGCGACCAGTGGAGACAGGCTGGCGTCTACGCTCAGATTTTGGCGCCGATGTATTTCTTTCAGCTCATCGCATCGCCATTCACCCAGGCTCAGTCCGTGGCGGGAAAACAGGCTCGGCAACTCGTCGTCGAATGCAGCCGACTGGTGCTGGTGATCGGCACGTTTCTGATCGCTCATGCAGTATCAGCCTCACTAATGGTAACACTCGCGGCCTACTCGGTTGTCATGTGCATCGTCTACATGATGTATCTTGTGGGAGCGGCTAGCTCGTCTCGCGCACCGACCTCATTCTCAGGTAAACCGTCATGACTATCGCTCTTCACGGATCGTACTTCCGGTACAATTTCGGCGACACACTTCTCTGCCGGCTGTTTTGCCATTGGGTCCACCAGGCGTCTGGCGGTGAAGACGTCGTGTTGCCTATCGCGGATGAACTCAATCGCAAACTAATCGGAGCCGAGAAGAGAGGTGTCCTGAAAACCGCCAGCGCGCGCGCATTGCTTTTCTGCGGCGGTGGATATTTTTCGGAGCCGTCCGGCGATCTTAACCGCTGGAGCATCCGCGCCTACCTGCGTCACATCTGGCTGGCGGAGGCGGCCATGACGAGGAACGTCCCCTACGCGATCATTGGCGTTGGCGCTGGACCTTTGACCGTGCCGTGGTTGCGCGAGCGTGTGCGCCGGGTCTTCGAGAATGCGGTCAGCGTCGTCGTCCGTGATCAGGAGAGCTACGATTTCCTCCGGGGCCTCGGTGTTGAGCGTCCTGTCGTCATCGCCACCGACGCTGTTCTCAGCCTGACCCCAAACGCCTGGTCCGAAGATGCTGAAATCGTTGCGCTATCCGATCGGATTCATGCATCAGGTCGCCGGATGCTGGTCGTGCACACCAACTGCCAACCATCCCCGAAGGAGTTCGCCGCGGTTGAAGCTGCAGCGCAGTGGGTGTCGACGCGCCCTGATGTGCATGTCGTGTTCGCAGACGACAGCGTATCCAGACGCAAGGTGACCTGGCCAGCGACGTTGCAAGCCAAATTCCCGAGTCTGGCCGAGCGGTCGAGTGTTTTTGCCTACGACGGTCAGCCTGATCGGCTGATCACTCTGCTGAAGAAGGCGGACGGTATCGTGACGACCAAGTTGCACGTAGGGATCGTGGGATCGGTCCTTGAGCGTCCGGTGATTTCGGCGCCGAAGCATTCCAAGACCCCGCGCTTTTATCGTCAGATCGGGCTGCAGGACCAGTGTATCACTACCGGGGACGGCTGGGCCGCCCAACTCGTCTCCCGCCTTGAAATCTGGGGAGCGGGCTCCCCGCCAGATTTTTCGGTAATGAAAAAAGTTATCGCGTCGTTCTCCTATGTGGACGCGATCGGGGCATTCTTGCAGGGCTCCGACAACGGAGCTTCCCGGACGTGACGACACGTCGCTGACGATCGGGGCCAGGGACTTGGCGTTCGATGTTTCGCGGGCCTGATCGCCCAGGATCGAAGCAGGGCGTGACATCTGGTTCAATGCGTCGGTCAGGCGCCTGGGATGTGACATTCCATGCTGCTGCCTGGGTGTTGCTGGTTTGAAGGCCCCTGGCTGGGCTTGAAATCTCGGGTATAGAAGCACGATGACTGATGAGACCCCCCAAGTCAGGATCGCAACCGGGCGGCATGGGAGGTTCGTCTCCCGTCGGACGTTGACCCGAACACTCTTGGCGGGACTGGCGGCGGTCGCCGCCCCGCCGGCTTTCATCGCCGGCGCTGCGGCCGCGATGCAGCGGCGCTTCAGAAGTGTCGTTGAAGGGCCAACTGGACTCGCGCCCCCTCGTATCGTCTGGGGCGGTACACGCGGGCTCGTAAGCGGAGGCGCGACGGCCGTGCCCGGTCTTGAGCATGCCTTGGCCACGTCTCTGGATGGCCGCATCCTGTCCACTGAAATCCGGAACACCCCCAACGATCGACGCAGCGCGGATCGGCCCGTGGTCCGGCGCTCGGAGATTTCATTCAGCGAAACGCGTTATCGCAACGGCCAAGAATACTGGATGGCGATATCCGTCTTGCCGGTACAGTACTCAAGGGAAAACAGTTTGAGGCGGGTCGCTGGTGCGGGCGGACCGTTTGTTCAATTGCATGCTGACGATACCGGATCGCCTGCTTTCGCCCTGCGTCGAACGCCTGAGGATCGCCTTCGAGTCACCGCCGTGGGAGGACGGCAACGGGGGGAGGGGGCGACATACTGCGATCTGGGCTGGACTCTCGATGCGCCTCATCACCTGGTGATCAGGTTCAATATTGATCCTCGCCACGGCGCTCTGACAGTGTGGATGGACGGCGTGGCGATCGTGAACGCTCAAAACATCCCTCTCGGACTGGCGGCGCCCGGTCGCGGCTCTTTCGTCAAGATCGGTTGCTACTATCCGCGGGGCATCGGCCCTGATCCGGAGGCGTCCGTGACCAATATGTTCGCCAACTACATCCCTCCCCAATTCTCGAGCCTTCTAGCGCTCGTCGCAGCGCGACCCGCTTGGCCATCTGCCTAGGTTCAGACTTATTTGACCCGGCAGTTGATGTAGACGCCGAAGCGCGGCGAGCCTGTGGTGCGCGGAACGGTCGACGGAAGTTCCTGAGCCTGACCCACGGGCGTTCGAATGTGTTGCGCTCTCTACGGCGAAGATATCCCAGCGGATCGCTTGCGGACGACGGGCCAACACCGGTCGCTGATCCTGTAAAGGTTTTTGTCGTTCGACGTGCTCGCGAGCAAACTGACGTTCTGGAAGAAGGCCCCGCTTACGCCTTCCGCCGGGACAGATGCCGGTGTGACCGACCTGGGCTTTTAAGATGCGTTGCCAACCAGAGCCGGCCAGCCAGAAACCGCAGCGACTGTCACGGTTACCTATGGCCCGCGCTTCACGGACAGTCGCTTAGGGGCGCGATCGGCTGGAGCCTGAAGGCGGTTCCCCCACGCCCCTCCTCGATCACAGGCTCTTGGAGCTTCACAATAGTCCCAAGCCAGACATCGTCATCCAGCCAGTAAGGCTGTCCTGTTCAAGACTTCCTTCCGGACGCCTTGAACAGAAAGCACAAACGTGCCGCCAAGCTTACCGGGTAAGGATCCGAGGCTCTCGCCGAATCGTGCTCGCCCCGCTTGGGTTAACTGGCGTAATATTTCTTGTAGTCGTCGTAATAGTAACCGGCGTCGCCGTAACCATGCTTGACCTGTGCGTTCATGTCGACCTGCGTCAGGGCGACGCCCGCAATATGGGCCCCCGATTGCTGCAGGAGTTTGATCGCGTTGTTGATGGCGCGAGCGGGAGTCTTGCGCCAGAGAGCGAGCAGAACAACCATATCCGCCTTGTTGGCCACGATCCGGGTGTCAGCCAAGGCCAGCACGGGGGCAGTATCCAGGAGGATCAGGTCGAACGAAGGGCGCAATTTCTTCAAAAGCTCGTCCATCGCCCGCGAGCCGAAGATATCTTCGGTTGAAGAGGTCGTGTGGGTGAGCGGCAGAATGTAGGCGCCGGAAGGCTGGTCCAAGGTCATGGCTTCTTCCAGGGTGGCGGTTCCATGCAGGAGCTCGATCAGGCCCTTGTCTTGGGAAATGCCCAAGGCTCGCGTCACGGCGCGGCGTCTCAGATCGCAATCCAGGAGGATTACGCGGCTGCCGGCCTGGGCCGAGACGCGGGCGAGGCCGACCGAGGTTGTCGTCTTGCCTTCCCCGGGCAGGGCGGACGTCAGGACGACGACCTTGCCGGCTTGGCCGCTCACCGAATAGGTGATCGAGGTCCGCAGGGATCGAAACGCCTCGGCATAGGACGACAGAGGCTTCATGAGCATGTAGTCGATCGGGTTGCTCGACTTGTCGCGACCTTCGGCGACCGAGGACATCAGCGGGATGGACCCGATAGCAGGCAGGCCAAGCTTACGCTCGACCTCTTCGGAGGTCGCCAGGCCCGCGTCCATCATTTCCGCCAGGATCACGGCGGCGAGCCCGGCCGCGAGGCCCAGAACGAGGCTGATGGCGATATTCAGGATAACATTCGGGGAGCTCTGTTCCGTAGGAATGGAGGCGCGCGAAACGATCCGAGCGTCGGCCTGTTCGGTTCCAGCCTGGGCGCCGGTTTCCTTGAACCGGTCCAGATAGCTTTGGTAGATGGTGCGGACCGAGTCGGCGTTCCCTTGAAGCTCCTTCAGGCGGACCGAGGCGGCGCTGTTGACGGCCAGGGTGCCGCGTGCACCGCCCAGGCTGGAGGCGACCGACGCGGTCCGTTCCTCGGCGACGCGAACCCGGGCCTCAAGGTTGGAGATGATCCGGCGGATTTCAGCCTGGATCTGGGTGTCGATATCGGAAAGCTGGCGCTGCGCCCGCAGCATGTCGGGGTGCAGGGGGCCGTAGCGGCCGTTCATCTCGGCGACCTGACCACTGATCTGCGCGCGCTGAGCCCGCAGCGCCTGAACCACTGCGGAGTCGAGGGCCTCGCCGACGTCGTCGCCGTTGGAACCTGCCGCGAGCTGCGCGCGGGCGGTGCGGAGACGGGCGCGCTCTTCGGCTTCCTGGGCGCGGACGGTGGCCAGCTGCTGGTTGTAGGCCGAAATCTCCTGTTCCGTCAGGGTCGTGCCGGCCGAGCTCAGCAGACCGTTGGCGACCTGATAGTTGGAGACGGCCGCATCCGCGTCCTGAACCTGGCGGCGGAGTTCCTCCAGCCGCGAGTTGAGGAAGGTGTTGGCTTCGCGTGTGGCGTCGTATTTTTGTTGAAGCTGGGCCGCGAGGTAATGGTCGGCGAAAGCGTTCGCGATCTGGGCGGCCTTGGCAGGACTTTCCGAGGTGAAATTGACAGTTATCGAATAGGTCAGGCCGACGCGCCGAGGCTTGAGACGCGCACCGACAGCGCCGATAACGGCTTGGCGTTCGGCCTCGAGTTCGGTGGCGTTGCTAGGTGCGCTTGCGGCCGGCGCCAAGCCGACCAAACGCTTGAGCGAGGCGACCGGACCCGGTTTCTGGAGCCGGATGTTGAACTCGGCATCCTGGTCGAGGTGCAGGGCCTCCACTACCTCAGCAACCAGTTCGGGCGATTTAAGCACCTCGACTTCGGTGTCGACTACGCTGGTCTCGGGCGTCAGATTGGACAGGACTGCCTGGGACTCGACAACGCGCTCCGTGCGCGTGTTGATCTGTACACTGGCAGACGCTGTATAAAGAGGCGTCTGGCGAAGCACGACGACCATAACGACAGCGGCAATCACGACGGCGACAGCGGCGAAAAGCTTGAGCCGCCGCCGGAAAATCGACAGCAGCCTTTGGATGTCGATCACCTGTTCTGGCCCGCCGGCACCGGTGTGGACTTGATCGACCTGTTGGGCGTCATGAGTATTTGTCATCGAACCGTCATCAAGGCTGGGGCCGGAGCCAGTAAAGAAGAACTCGAACGTGGAGCCGCAGCGCCATCGTCGGCATCAACCGTTCAACCAAATCGCATCGAAACGTCCGATGCGGCATGCCTTTGAAAAATCTTTGCCTTTATAGCTTAGCATTATCTACGAGGAACCGTTGAGAAACGGTTCCTACAAGAAAAAACCCGCGATTGTCTGGCGCTCACATGGATACAGAACCTCATACCGCGCCGCAGCATAGTCGGCAATCGCGTTGGTGGTCGGCGTTGCCCGTTCTTTTGAAGGCCAGGATGGCTTGGTTGGCTGTCGTCGGCGGCGGTCCTGCCGTCGTTCTGGCCGTGGTCTTGGTCGCGGGAGGTCTGTTGGGCGGTCAGGCCCCTTCCACGGTCGAACTTGCTGCGCCGGTCGCGAGGTCGGACGCCTTATCCTACGAATGGAGGGAGGTTGCGATCGGAGGGGGAGGGTTCATCACGGGATACAGCGCTGACGTGGAGGGGCGGACCCGTCTTGTGCGTACAGACGTGTATGGAGCCTACATCTGGAACGCGTCGCGGAACCGCTGGGTCCAGCTGGTGACGTCTGCGAACATGCCGCTGGCGGATCGCGCGCCGATGACATTGAACACCGGCGTCTACGAAGCTGTAGTGGCCCCCTCGAACGCCAACCGCATATATTTGGCTATGGGAGGGTGGCTCTATAGATCTGACGACAGGGGCGTCAGCTTCGCCAAGACGTCGATGCCTCAGGCGGAGGTCGACGCCAACAGCCCCTATCGACACTATGGTCCGTTCATTGCTGTCCACCCCCGGAATCCGGACCTGGTAATGTTCGGGACGCCTGCAGACGGCCTGTGGCGATCTGAAGACGGAGGAACGCACTGGCTGCGCATCGCATCGGTGCCGCCCTCACAGAGCGATCACGAGGATACGCGAGGCCGCAGAGCACCGGGCGTCGTGGTCTGGTTCACGCCTGGCGGGGATAAGGTGTGGGCCATGTCGGCAGGATCTCCGATGATGATGTCCAGCGACGGCGGGAAGTTCTTCTCCCGACTGGGCGGTCAAGGGGCGGGCGGCCCCCTAAATGTCAGGCGAGGAGCGTTTACGGCCGACGGAATCTTCTATGGCGTCGATCCCGTCGGTCGCGCGGTCTGGAAGTTCGCTGGCGGCGTCTGGTCCGACCTGACGCGCAACCCGGGGATTCGCCCGGCGGAATTCGGCGCAGTGGCCGTCACCCCGGTTAACGGACAAGTTTATGTTTTTGATCTCGGCGGGCGCGGCTATTTGAGCAGCGACGGGGGTAACAGGTGGTCACGTCTCACCAGCCGCGCCGTTGTGGGAGAGAACGAGCCACCGTGGCTTCGTGTCGTTGATAACGGGTTCTTTTCAACAGGCTCCGTCGTGTTCGATCCCGTGGTTCCGAACCGGCTCTGGAACGCGGCAGGGGCCGGTCCCTTCTTCGCCGATGTCGGCGATGGCGGCACGCATGTGATCTGGACCAGCCACGTCCGGGGCATTGAAGAGCTGGTCGCCAATGACGTCGTGGCTCCGCCCGGTCAGTCTCCTCTGTTCGCCGCCTGGGACTTTGGTGTTCACGTGAGGAACGACTTGAGGGCCTATTCCACTACCTATGGACCCAAGCGGCGTGCGCTGATCGCCGTTCAGCAAGTCGACTGGAGCGCATCTGACCCGGCATTCCTTGTGACCAATGCCTCGGATACTAGAAAATGCTGCAGCGAAGACGGAGACTCCGTCCTTGCCGGCTTCAGCGAGGACGGGGGAAAGACCTGGTCGAAGTTCGCGAGCCTGCCGCAACCGCCGGGCGTCGATCCCAAAGATCCGTGGCGAATGTCCTATGGAACGATTGCGGTATCTTCGAACGATACGAACAACATCGTCTGGGCGCCCGCGAACAACCGCTCGCCCTTCTATACCCTCGACCGGGGCGTCACATGGCGCCGCGTTGAACTGCCCGGCGAAATTCTGCCGTTCACAGGATCCTACGCCAACTACTACAACAACCGTCGCACCGTCGCCGCCGACCGCGTCCTCCCGACGACATTTTATCTGTACCACGCGGGGGAGGGGGCGAACGGGGCCCTGACCGGGCTCTGGGTCACGACGGACGGTGGTCGGCATTGGGCGAGGATCTGGATCGGTGAGATCACCCCAAGCAGTCGAGGCAGCGCCAAGCTGAGAGTCGTGCCTGGTTATGCCGGCCAGCTGTTCTTCACGCCGGATCAGGGTTTCCGATCGCCGCTGAAGCGAAGCGTGGACGGCGGACGGACCTGGGTCAGCCTTCCGAATGTGAGCGATGTCCACGACATCGCCTTCGGCAAGGCGGCGCCGGCCCAAACCTATCCTGCGATCTATATCGCGGGAATCGTCAACGGGACCTACGGCATATGGCGCTCGATCGACAGCGCCCAACACTGGACGATGGTTGGGAAATTCCCCGTCGGCACGCTCGACGAGGTCGTGATCATGGATGCCGACAAGGATGTGTTCGGCAGGGTTTACCTGGGCTTCAAGGGCTCTGGATGGCGCTATGGCCAGCCATCTGACTGCCAGGCGGCGCCTTATACATTCGAGAGCGAAGCCGAGTGTTTTGCATTGCAGAACTAGCCGCCTGAATTGCAGATGATCGTTGATGCGGTGATGTCGAGAAAACTCCAGTGAGCGAAATGAAGAAGCTTCTCGGTCTTCAGTGGGCGCGCGGCATCGCCGCGATCACGGTCGTCATAGAACATGCGGTGGTCCATCCGTTTCCGGATGTCGGCCCTACTGTTCACCTGTTTGGCCGTCTCGGCGTGACGCTCTTCTTTGTGATCAGCGGATACATCATGGTCATCACGACCGGAACGGGCAGGTTCGATCCTCTGTCCTTCATGAAAAAGAGGGTGCTCCGGGTCGCGCCGCTCTATTATGTCGCGACAGGTATTGCCGTTCTGGGGGTTCTGATCGCGCCCTGGGCGTTCAGGGACACGGTTTTTGACATCCGTCACATCGTCCTCTCGCTCCTGTTCATCCCGACTCCAGAGCCGGGAGTGGCCGGATCGGTCGATCCGTTTATCCGGCTGGGCTGGACACTCAATTTCGAGATGTTCTTCTACCTTGTCTTCGCCTGCCTGTTCGCCTTCGGGATTTGGGCGAGGGCGATCCTGGTCACCGTGATCTTCGGCGTCCTGATGGTGATCGGGCAGATGTTCCAGCTGCATGCCCAGCCGATCGAGTTCTATACGCGGATGGACACCCTAGGATTCGTCGTCGGCGTCTGGATTGCCGTCCTGACCCGGCTTGACCATTCTCCGCTGCCGTTCCGCCTGGGTGTGGGGATCATGACCGCCGCGATCGCTTCCCTGGCGATTATGATCGCGGTGTATCCCCAGGTGGAAGCGAGCCTGTGGACCCGCGTCTGGATCGGTGCGACCTGCGGAGCGATGGTATTCGTTTTCGCCAAGGCGCCGGAGCTCTGGGTCCGCAGTGGGCCGCCAGCCTTCGCTTATCTGGGGGACGCCAGCTACGCCATGTACCTGTTTCACATGTTTGTGGTCGGAGCGGTCACGGTTGTCGGGCTGCGTCTCTTGCCCGACGGCTTGGGAATCGTGATCGTGGCGATGGCGTCGATCGGCGGCGTCGCCATCGGAATCTTCGCCTATCAGTTTGTCGAGAAGCCGACGACGCGCTTGATACGTTTGGGCACTGACGGGCGCAGGACGCCGCCGGTGGCTGCAGCGAAGGAATCTGCCGCTCCGTAACAGGAGCGCGGGCCAGCCTCAATCCAGGGCGGATCGTGAAAGTTCGACCGAACGGAGCGGCTCACCGGGCCGTGTCCGTCGACGGAAAAAACCGGCGAACAAGCCGAACGCGCTGATATTCCAGGAGACCAGGGAATACAGGCCCAAGCTTAGGGAGCGGCGGCGAAACGTTAGGCCGGCGAGCGGAAGCAGCAACAGCGCCAAGAAAGCAGCGACGCGAACAAGCCATCCATTTGCGAGCGGGACCGGCACGAGGGCGACTAGGATCAGAAGCCCCCACCAGACGGCGACCAAAGCGCCGTTGCGGATGTGTCCCAGATCCTTGAGCACGATCGGCAGGTGCCGGCCCCCGATGGCCCCGCGCAGGACCTCGCCTGCGGCACCCGAATAGCCCGATTTAAAACGTCGCCAGAGGAGGGTGTAGCCGTCGGTCTGGTGGCCGAAATGATCAACCGCGGCATGGTCGATCCGCGCCAGCTTCCAGCCTTGACCTCTCAGTCGGGCACCCAGTTCGAATTCCTCGAAGGCGTGAAGGTTTCGATCGGCGAAGTAGCCGACACTCTCGATCGCGGCGGTTCGATAGAGCCCTCCGCAATCCAGTTGTTCGACCTCGCCGGGCAGCCAATTAGCGTTGGACGCCACGGTGGCGGCCCGGATCTTGAAGTCATGCGCTTCGGTGTTGACCTCCCGAACCCGCCCGCCGACCGCAGCAAGTTCGGGGTGAGCCTCCAGATAGGGGATGGCCGCGTTGAGGAAATCGGTATCCAAGACCATGTCGCCGTCCAGAAGATAGAAATAGTCTCCCCGGGCGCTTTGAAAGGCCAGTTGGGCGCCGGCGCCGCAGCACCGTTCCGTGATGTCGGCCAGTTGAACCACGCGTACGGGATAACCGGCCGCGATTTCCAGTGTCCGGTCGGTTGAACCGCTGTCGGCCAGGATCACCTCGCCGCGCCACGGTTCGGCCGCCTTCATCGCGCTGCTGAGGGCTGCGGCGATGTTCCGCTCTTCGTTCAGCGCCTTGATGCCGATGCTAAGCTTCATGTCGGATACTCAAAGCGCGCTGGTCGACGCCGTCGGCGAGGGCCGAGAGCCATCGGGCCTTCTCTCGCCAGGTCCATACCGCAAAAACAATCTCTCCGCAGATGATCCCCACAAGGGACCAAAGCGGGCCTCCGACCAGAAGCAGGATGCAAACGGCGATCAGGGAAACTCCGGAGGAGATCATGCTGGCGTGGGCCAAAGGTTTGAATTGCCCGGCCGCCTGAAGAAGCACGTTTTCGGGGGTCCGCATCAGACGCACGCCCGCGACCGTCAACCATAGGGCCGTGCCGATCATCAGGTGGGTCCGGTCGTACTCCGCCGGAAAGAGGACTCCGGGCGCGAACGTCATAATAGCGGCCGCGACAGCAATGGTGCCAACCCACACGGCCGCCAGCATCAGCCGAAAGGTGTGGATCGCGTGGGTGGCCTCAAGGGGGCGACCCTGATCCAGCCAACGCGCCATCTGTGGGCGTTCGAAATCGGTCAGGGCGTTCGAGGCCACGCTGACCGGCCGCATCAGGAGGGCGCTGGCCGCCAGGGGCGCGTAGGCTGCGGCCCCGCTGATCAGCGTCACAAGATAGGCATGGGCGTTTCCGGTCGCCTCGGTGGTCAGGACGCCGGTCAGGGACCACCCGGAATGAGCGCGCCAGATTTCGCGATAGCCGGGGAAGTCGCGCAGCGAAACCTGGATGAACTGTTGCCGCAGGAAGGTGAGGCCGAAGGGGGCAAGCCCGGCCACGGCGGCTGTCAGAAGCGCAACATAGGCGGCTGGGAGCGATATCGACGGCCCGAGCGCCGTGAAGGCCATCCCGGCCAGGAGGGTGAGGGTGTAGATGATGTCGGAAATGATCGTGCGCCACCGGAAGCCAGTCGCATAGGCATAGGATCGCGCAAACCACCGGATCAGGTTGAGCGCGCCAAAGGCGGCGAACAGCAGAGTTGCTGAGGTTGGTGTGCGAAGGCTGTAAGCCAGACCAGCGAAGAAGACGGCCATCAGGAAGGCGGCTCCCAAGTTGGCGGCCATCAGGTGTCGCCTGCGAGCGTTCCGCTGTTCCTGCGGACCAGTCGCCAGAAGGATGGGCATGGGCGCGGAAAAGAGCGCGCTCCAGACGCCGGTGCTAAGCTGGCTGGCGACGAGCAGAAACGAGAAAGACCCGAACAGCGCCGGCGTCAGGGTGTGAAGCAGGTAAACGGACAGAAGGAACTGAGATCCTGCGACACCGATCGGACCGACGGCGGCGAGACCGTATTGGACGGCCTTGGCGATCAGATGCGGTCTGCCTTGATCGGCGTCGTTCACGGGGCTTGGGTTAATCATGCGAAGCGGGGCTGGTCTCCGGGTGCAGAACGGCATCAGCTTCGGCCATGGAATTGCTCGGTCGACCGCGGCCGCTGGAGCGTCTGGCAGGGATTGATCTGCGATAAAGGACGTTGGTCAGGGCCACGGCGAAGATCAGGAAAACGCCGACGATGACGTCGCGTTCGAACAGGCTGGTCTCGGTCATGTTGTGCCCGATGCAGAATACGATAATTCCGATGAGGAGGGCGCCACGCGCACGACTGATGTTTTCGCCTGACAGCAGTTTCCACAGGGGAATGACCATCGTCGCCAGAACGGCCAGGATCACCCCGGGCCAGCCGACCTGGACGAGCAGGTCCAGAAAACCATTGTGCCCGCTGCTGAGTGTACTCACCCAGTTTTTGGAATAGGCGTAGATCGGGCTGGCTTCTCCAATGTTCCAGAAAGATCCGTAGCCCGCGCCGGTAAAGGGATGGTCCTGTGCATAGTTCACGAGGTAGGGCCATATCTGCACCCGACCGGTCAAACCGTCGCGGCGAGAAAACGGCCCGAGCGCCTCATCCCACGCCCCGATCCAGTAAAGCATCGCCGCACAGCCAGCGATGGCGACTATAGGGACGAGGATCAGGCGCAGCTGTGGTCTTGAGGCGAGATACAATACCCCAACCAAGGCTGCGAGGCCCAGCATGCCGATGGACGTTTTTGACTCCGTCATGGCCAGAAAGAAGCCAGCAGCGGTAATAATGGGCAGTCTCCAGAACAGATCCTTGCGTTGTCCATAGAACCCGAAGATCAGGATCGTCAGGGCGCAGACCGCGCCGGTGAAATTCTTTTGCGGAAGAACGCCCCGCCAGTCACCAACAAGCCCGCTATCGTGGGACTCGCCGGGTTGGTGGATCGCTGTCGTAGGGGACACGAGGATCGCGACATAGTTGACGATCAGAATGACCGTGAGCGCGATCATGATGGCCTTGATCGTCCGGTCGAAACCGCAGTTTTCTACGGCCAGGAAGATCGTCCAGAACACCAATGTCGTCAGAATGATCCGGCGAACGGAAATCGAGGGATCGAGCGCCCAGGTCAGGCTCAGCCAGCACCAGCCAATGGCTATGATCATGCTGATAGGCGGAGCCAGCAGCCGGCGTGGACGCTTGAATGCCCCGACGGCTCCAACTGTGAAGAGAAACAATAGTCCGTAGCCGATTTGTCGAGCGGTATTGCCTCCCCCGTCGGCGGGCCCCTCGGCGGTCATGATCGGAGCGATCAGGACCAGCACCATCAATACGAGGATTGAGGCGGTCGCCGGGATGAAAAATCCTCTCCCGACAGAAAGTTGTCCGGGATGGCTGACGGAGGCGTTGGTCATTGCGCTGTAATCCGTCGTTCCTGGCCGCCGACTTCTGGTGACGGCCCCTTTTGCCGCGGGGGCATCCAAGCCCAGTATCCTAGATTCTGAACGTCGTCGATTTTGGTCATGCGTGTCGCCACCACCGTGAGAGCCACCGTGATCAAAATCGCGACCTGCATGATCGCGTCACGATCCATCAAACTGGTCTCGGTGAAATTGTGTCCCGCACAGAACGTCAGTAAGGCAATCAGCAGTGATCGCCGGCGCACGTCGATCGTCTTGTTGGCGAAGAGACGCCAGAGCGGGTCAAGCACGAAGGCGATGACTGCGAGCAGGAGCCCGACCGCCCCGATCGTGACCAGAAGGTCCAGATATCCATTGTGGCCGTTGCCCAGCCCGTTCACCCAGGTTTCGGTATAGGTGAACACGGGGCTTGTGGGGCCGACATTCCAGAACGATCCGAATCCGGCGCCGAGCTGCCAGTGATCGTCGGCGTATTCGCCCAGCACCCTCCAGATCAAGGCGCGACCGGTAAGCTGATTGCCGTGCGAGAACGAGGCGACCAAATCAACCCAATAGAACTGCCCTGCCAGAACGACGAGTGCGAACAGGGCGACGACGCAGGGTATCACGAGCGCGCGGAACTTGGGGTGATACGCCTCAAACGCAAACCCTGCGAGCGTGCTCAATGCAAGCACGCCCATGGATGTCTTTGACCCCGTGCGGACGAGAAAATAGATCGCAGCGAGGATGATCGCCCATCGCAGAAGCGGCTGAAACCATCCTCCGTAAAACAGGAGGATGATCACCGTCATGGCGCAGACCGCACCGGCGAAATTCTTCTGCGGAAGCGCGCCTTTCCAATCGCCGATGAGCCCGGGATCAACGAAATCCGCGACCTGGTGAATGGCCGTTTGCGGCGAAACGATCACCATGGCGTAGTTGACCACCAGTATCGCGACGAGAGTCACTTGCATCGCCTTCACCGTTCGATTGAAACCGGCGTTCTGGACGGCGATGAACACGGTCCAGATGATAATCGTGGTCAGGGCCAGCCGGCGCAATGCGATCGAACCCTGGTCTGACCAAGTCAAACTGATCAGACACCAGATCAACAACATCCAGATCGCGAGAGTGGGGCCCGCCAACAGCCGTGGATCCCGAAAGGGTTGTGCAGAGATCAGCACGAACCCGAAGATCAGGATATACAGTCCCTGTCTCAGTGCGCTGCCATCTCCAGTCGAACCTTGAGCTTTGCTGACGGAAAGGGCCCCCAAACCAAGAATGACCAGAGACAATAGAAGCGCCAGCCCGATAGCCGAAAGCCTCGAGGATAACAGATCGGCGGAAAGTCCTGGACTTCGAGGCGCAAATCTTGGCGTTAACATTCTGGTCGTCAACATGAAAACGCCCGTGGACGGCACGGGCGACCCACCTTGAAACTTCCCCCGATATTGCCTGTCGCTCGAGGACTCACCTAGGCAGCCAGAGCCTCATACGAGGCCAGCAATGCATCCCAAGTCACGCTTTCGCCAAGGCGCGCCGCTCTTGCCGCATAATCTCTGTAAGTTTCCGGATTGTCGAGGAGATTACAGATCGCGCTGGCCAAAGCTTTATCGTCCGACACGCCGACCACTATACCGCACACTTCGCCATCGGCGGCGGTGATGCCCTCGATCTGGACCGGGGCGTCGGAAACGACAAGTGGCAGCCCGATTCGTGCGGCCTCGATCAGGCCCAGGCTGTGCCCTTCGAACAGACTGGGCTGGGCGAACACATCCCCTTCCGCCAGCAAGGCAAGGGCTTCGGGGCGGGGCCGAAAGCCCAGGAAGGTCAACCGGTCAGACACGCCGAGATTGACCGCGAGCGCTTTGAGCGCGGCTTCGTCGTGACCCGCTCCGATGATGTGGACATTCACGTCCGGCATATGGGCAAGGGCCCTGATCAGAACGGGATAGTTTTTCTGTTCCGCCAGACGACCGATGGCCACGACAAGTCTGCCCCTCGCCCTGTCGCGCGGACGCAGGGCGTTGAGTTCGGCCACAGTCTGCTCGATGCGCGGGGGCAGGGCGTTCTTGATCGTCCGCAGCTTGGACTGATAGCGGGCCGGTTTGTGCGCATGAGACAAGGCCACCGTCGACGAGACGCTGATCACCGCGTTGACTGTTTTGAGAGAGCTGGCGAGGCCGTCAATCTGATTCAACAAAGGGTGATGGGTTTCGGCGGGGGAGTGATGCGAGGTCACCACACGCGTCGACAGGCCCGCGAGCCTCGCCGCGATTGGAGCTAGAACGTTGGCGGCGGGAAGCGCGGTGAATACGACGTCGAAGCGGTTTTCGCGGAAAAAGCGGCCGAGATCGCGGACCAGCGAGAACAGGCCTGCCGGTGATTTCGGTCTGCGCTTCGCTACATGAATCCAGGGGGTGGCCATCGGAACGTCGCGCAACGAGTCGTCCGACGGGTAGAGGGCCGCCAAAGTCACTTCATAGCCGCGCTCGACAAAGCTCTCCGCCAGGTTGGCCCAGATTTCCTGTGCGCCGCCCGCGTTGGAGTGGGTCAGGAGGAACGCGACGCGGGGACGAGGCTGTCCATTCCGAACGCCGGAGGTGGTCAGCCGAGATGTCATCATCGCCGGTTTTGGGGCCTCCATCTTTTCCAGCCCTTCTCTTGTCTCGGAGTTCAAGGCGCGGAGCGACTGTCTGGCCATTATTTTGGCGGTGGCCTGGGGCCCGTCCGAAGTCTGGGTCAAGAGATAGAACAGTGCGGGTAGATTGGTGGAGAGATAGCGACGGCCCAGCCTCACAGGCTCGTTGAAGGTCCGATACAGCCATTCGAGCCCGTTGAGTTGCATCCACAACGGCGCCCGCCGGAATTTTCCCGAATAATGGTCGAACATTCCCCCACACGTCCGCAACCAGGCCAGACCTGCAAGGCGGTGACGGTTACGGAGGGCAAACGATTCCTGAAGTGGGCTGCCCAATCCGATCCACAGGACATCGGTGCGGGTTGCCCGCACTTCGGCGCAAATCTTTTCCTCGTCCTCGGGCGCGAAGTATCCGTGTCGGATGCCCACGATTTCAAGGTTCGGGTACAGGCCCCGGAAATAGGCTGCGGCCATTTCTGCGACACCGGGCTCTGCGCCCAGGAAGAAAAAGCGAAGGCCTTCTTTCGCGGCGGCGGCGCAGGCGTCCTTTATAAAGTCGGTCGTAGCCACCCGTTCGACAAGCGGTTCCTCGCAGAGCAGACGAGTCGCCATCACCAAAGGCATTCCGTCAGCGTCGACGATATCGGCTTGCAATACGAGTTTGCGAAACTCGGGGTAGAGATGAAAGTCTGCGATGACCGCGCCGTTCGAAGAGATCACAACTTGGGGCAAAGCGAGCGCGCCGGAGCGAGCCTTCAGACAGTCATCGACCATCAGGTTCGCCAGTTCGCTACGGCTTATGCGGGTCGTCGGCACGCCGCCAACGATCATGGTCTTGAAGCGCTCAGGGCCGTCAGCCATGATACACGAATGTCTGGCTGATCACGGGTTAGCCAATTCATGATCCGGGAACGCCGAAACGATCATGGCTCGCGCGGCATTGAAAGCTCCCCGAAGCGGAGCCCTCGACAAAATCGTCATGCCAAGCGCACCCAGGACGTAAAAGCGTTGGCGCGGCGTAGCGGAGTTCATCTGAAGGCGATTTTTCTGTTCGACTAGGCGGTTGTCACGAGGTCTTCCGGCATCGGCGAGCCAAGCACTATGTCGGCTCAGCTTTATCGACATAGGGCTGAATTGCCAGCGTTTCGAGGCCGATATCCAGTATGGCTTTGGTTTTATTTCAAAGTCATTGACGATGGCGGTCGGACGTTAGTCGTTTCGACTGAAGGCGAACTGCAATCCGAGTATGAAGGCCCAGGCGGCAGCGATCGAAGGAACCTGAAGGGAAAAGTCGGTCAGGCTGTGCACAAGGATGACCACATTGGCGGCGATCAGACCGCGAAGGACGGTTCGACCTCGCGCGGGCTGGCGGGCGCCGGCAATCGACATTCCGATGCAGATCGATATGCAGACCAGCATAGGTACAAAGCCTATGACTCCAGCCTCCTCGAGCCATTGAATATAGACATTGTGCGCCGCACGAATGGACCAGAGCGCGCCGTAGTTGTCCGCCGTCATGATCGAATTGTTTATCGCGGTGAACGACCCCAGGCCGTGACCAAAGGCTGGTGAGGCGAGAAAAGCCTGCCAGTGTGCGGCGAATATGACGCCGCGGTTAGCCGCGTCGTCGTCAACGGCGCCGAACCGCGCCCACAGGAGATCAGCTCCCATGAGCATCATGATCGCCGAGGCCCCTCCGATAGCGAGATACCGCCACGACGTGGAACTGAGCCGTTTTCCGCCCGCCAACATCTCCCACAGGATCAGGACCGTGAGCGCGAGCGCGGTGGACACAAAGCCCATACGTGATGCGGTCAAAAGTAGACCGACAACGAGCGTGCAGGCGCAACCGATCAGGCTCAACAGCCAAATCTTGCTTTTGCGAGATGACTCCGTTGTGGATTTCGCGCCCTGACGTATGATCAGGCTCACGGTGACGACGAGGAGCACGCCCAGCAGCGTGGCGGCGCTGTTCGCACTCAGGAAGCCCCCGCTGAACCGGGCTCCCGTGCCTGCCTGTCCGTCTCCGAGATAGATGAGAACGCCGATCAGCGTATACAGCGCGCCAGACACGGCGACGGCGATGCTGGTCATCAACGCCCGGCGATCTTTCCCGCCCTGGATGCAGCCGACAACGAAGGCGCAGGCCAGGCCACCCAGTCTCACGATCTCCAGAACCGTAGCCGACCGATCGATCGAGATTGAACCGGCCTTTCCACCTTCCAGAACTGCGGGGGTGTGAGCCGGGGAGCCGATCAGCGTCCAGGCGGCAATGAGCACGGTCGCCAGAAAGGCGGCCGCCACCGGCAGGATCGATCGTGATTGAAGGATATTCGCCTCGACCGGGCGGGGGATCACGGCGACGAGCATCGAAAACGCCAGGAAAGACGTCAGCCACAACGCCGCCGTCGGCTCATTCGCGCCCGCAGACTGGTGCCATATGCACAGACCCGCAGGAAACAGCGAGAGCAGGGCGACTTGCCGGAGATCCAGCCGACGGGCGGGGCGTGAGGCGGCGTCGCGTCTGGCGCGATGACGCCGTCGTCGACCCGATGAATTTACGCTGCTCAACTCCGGACCACTCTGTAGGCGACGCATGACGTGGGGCGGGAGCGGCCTTTGGGGGGCACCCATTTGCAGAGAGGGGAGGCGAGGTTTGCCGGCCCCACTCGAGGCGTGCTGTAGATCAGAACTGGCTGACCACAGAAACCGTCACCCTCGTGACGCTGTAGTTCGGCCCTCTGACGGCGCCTTCGGACGACTGATCGATATAGTTCACCGAGGTGCTCAACCCGAAGGTTCGGCTGATCAGATAGGTGCCGCCGACGGATCCCGTCCACCGCTTGTCGCTGCGGTCTACACCGTTGAAGTCGTCGTCCGAATAACCCACGCGACCGCTGAGGATGAAGTTGCGAAGCAGTTCGTGATCGAGCGAAATAGCGACTTCGGAGCGGAGATAGCCGGCGGACCCAAGGACGCCCGCATCGTCTATGGTGCGAGCGGCAGACGCCTTGATCGTCGTCAGTTCCGTCGGGAAGTATTCGAGCTGAGCGCGCGCGCCGAAGCCGTCCAGGTCTCCATAGGCGGCGTTATCGAAGCTCTGCGAAATATAGCCAACGGCGACTTCACCGCGGCTTACGGATCCCAGCTCGAAATTAATTCCGGTCAGGGCTTCATAGCCTGTCGAGTCGCGAGCCGCGGCTCCGACGGGCGTATGGTTGTAACTCCGCTCATTGGCCGTCACCTGGGCGAAAACAGCGGTGGCCGGGCTGAGGGCATAGTCCACTCGGCCAATGAGACTGGAGGCGTCGCGGTCGCGATCATCCTGCTCTATAACGGCGCCGCCGGCGGTCCGGCCGTCGTTGTAATCGAAGCGACGGAAATCAGCCCGAGCGGCCAGCTTGACCCGACCGACGACATGCGCACCCGCGACATAGGCCTGGCCGACGCTGAACTCGATAGGATCGACCGCTGCTAGCGCCGTGTTGGACGAGGTGCGAGGTTCGACCAAGTCGCTGTAGTCCGCGCCCGCCTCCAGGCTGGTTCCGCGAACGACGTCCAGACGACCATTGCCGCCGACGGTCCACTCGGTCGAATCCTCGGTGTCGAAGTCCGTATTCTTGGTCAAGGTGGCGCGGGCGTAACCGGTCAGAGAGTGTCGCGACCAATCGGATTCCGCTGAAATCTCGGGACGGAGGCGAACCAGATAGTCATCCTGTGGATTGTTTTCGGTCGCGAGCACGTTATCGACGTACTCGAAATCGGCTTGAATTTTCGGATAGATCAGAAAGCCGCCGGAGCGCACTCCGCTGGCCTCATAATCGGGACGCGGCCGATCACGGACGCCGACCGCCCGATCCCTCGCGAACAGGTCCGTCGACCCGGCCTGGGCGCTGGAGACGGATTGAGCCTGGCTGGCTGAAGCGCCGGCGCCGACGGCGATCATAGCTACCGAGGCGAGGCCTGCGTTTACGAGGAGTCTGTTTGCGTTCTTCAGCATATTTTCTGGCCGGTCCGGTATCTCAAATTTGTGAACGCAATCAACATCACTCGACGGACGTCGAAGTCTGCTAAGCCGCCCGATAATCCGATCCGCCCCCGGCAGAGCCGGTAGCGGGCGGTGCGCCGAACGCTGCATCGCCCGCTTCGCCTCCCACCGAAGATGGCGCGTCGTCCAGCTTCAGAAAGGCGCGGATCCTCGCCATGACATCTTCGATTGCGGCCTTGAGCGCGGGTGTGAGGGCGCCATCGGCCGTCATGGTGGACAGGGTAAGGCCCAAAGCCTCAAGCGCGACGTCCGGTGTTGCGCCGCTGGAAGCGATGGTAGCTTCGATCACATCCACATGCTTGGCCTTGCGGTCAGGCTCGGGCAGATCGGGGGCAAACGAACCTTCCGTCTGCATCGCAGCAGGAACGAGGATCTGGGAAAGTGCTTCGGCGGTCACCGCGGATGGCAGGGCATCCTGTGTGGGCCGGGCGGTTACGACTGCGGCGGCCACGGGGGCGCCGACAACGGCGGCGCAAGCAGCAACGACCTTCAGGCCCCTGAGATAAGTTGTCTTGCTGATCACGGCGGATCGCCTCCCCTATAAGGGTCGCTTTATGCACGATTAACATATAATAATTCCACACTGTGGAGGCCGGAACTCGTTTTTTTTCAATATTGTTGTCTGATCGCAACGCCGTTATGGCAACGCTATCCCGTTGAAGCACTGTAGATTCACGGCGTTGTGGCGAGGCTTGCGGAAACCGCAACGAAACGCCGCGATGGCGTCAGGATTTCGAAGCCGCAATCTCACGATAGGTTTTTCGCGCGGTAAGCGTCGCCGCCAGCCTTCCTGAGGGGTCGTGGATTGACCTCGCCAAGGCGTAACTGCCCTTGTGAAATCGCGAGAAAGTCTCAAGTTCGGCAATCGCACGTGCGCGGAGAGACGGCGTAACTTCTGGCCAGCATTCAAACATGAATCTCAGGCGCCAGCGCGTTATGTCGGGGCCCAACGGGGCGGCGAGATAGGATCTTTCGAGGGCGTCCAAGGCCTCGCCATCCAGGCGGTCAGACTGCTGGCGACGTATGTAGGCCTTTCGCACCCATGCTGTCGCGGTCAATGGGGCCAGGTCCAAAACAGCCTGATTTTCGGTTTCGGCGGTGCGATAGTCGGC
>Ga0247739_10000059_pt1 | contig 41543 bp, 74 predicted proteins | sample UWRJL058202B2_FD_180943 | JGI IMG/M metagenome (GOLD analysis project Ga0247739, IMG submission 180943) | Plant litter microbial communities from Arlington Agricultural Research Station in Wisconsin, United States - UWRJ-L058-202B-2 | ecosystem: Environmental > Terrestrial > Plant litter >...
CTAACTGAAGCTCGATCCTGTGGGCTTCATTCGTCAACGCGGCTTGCTCTGCGTACAGGTTCTTGCGGGCCTTCTTCTGATTCCGGGCGATCTCAATCCGTCCAAGCAGTTCAGAGCGTTGGAGGTCGATAGTCAGAAGCCGACGACGAAGCTGATCCTCGCCGAGCGACTTCTCTTTCCTCCCCATCCAAGGGAGATTGAGGATGGAGCAGAGTTTGTGAAAGAGGGTCATTTCGAGATAACCCACTGAACGATCGTCCAGATGACCCAGATTCCAAATCCCGTCATCGCAATGGATGCAACGGCGCAAATGAGAAACCAGATACCGGCCAGTTTGAAAATCGAGCGGTCTTTCATCTTACAGTCCTTTCAGGTGAGCGGAAACATATCCGCTTGTAGGGTGGGGATGGATGCCTGCTAAGGCCAGAATGAACCCAAAGCATCAGCCACGGTCGGCTCCTTTGGGGGTGGTTTGAGGAGACTGCGCCTTCGGCTCCGTACCGCAGGTGCTTGTAGAAATGTCCATGGTCTCCGCCTCATTCTGTCGCGCCCTAGCCGCCGCGTACTCAGCGAAAAATGTAGAGGTCCAGAGGTAGAACCTGAGGCGCGGATTGATGGTTTGCGCCCACTCGATGTATTCGAGGGCCTGCGGCTCCCAGAAGAAAAATGACTGAGGCTCCCATCGGTCATCACGGCCCTCGACGTTCATGCAGACGAGGTAGCCGTGGAGTTCGTCCCTGACGCTCATTGGAACCTCACCTTGCCATCGTCACCGAGGGTGACGATCAGGGGCGGGAAGCCGCGACCGACAAGCACGTTGTGCTGGCGGCCACTCCAGAAGACGCCGCCGTCAACCCGGTCTGGATTGCGGTCAGTGTAAACCTCAGACTGACGCTCACAATCCGCGATGACCCGCGCGAGAGTTTCCGGGGCGAGGTGACGGAAGCCGACCTGCATGTGTCCTGCGTCGCAGTTTCCCGGCTCAACATCGAGGTATCCCGGATGTTCTGCGCTAGAGAACAAGGCCTCGACATAGCCCTGAGCGAAGGGCGTGAGGTCGGACCAGAACCAGCAACCGGTGCTTTCGTTGGGCTTCTGGTCCGGTGCGGGGCACTGGACATAGCCACTCGTATCGAGCTGAAAGCCCATATCTCAGGCTCCTTTAGTCAGAGAACGGGGAATAACGATGTCCTTGACGATCTCCCGCCAATCAGGACGAAGAGTGATGATGGAGTCCTCGGAAAGCTCTTCCTCTTCCATCTCGTCAGAGCAGGTATAGCAGACGCCAGAGGGAGCCATGTCCAGCTCGTTGTCCTCGACCCACCTGAGGCAGCGGGGGCAGTCGGTTCCGTGAATCTCTTGCGGGTCAGCGTACCGGTACATCTCTATCTCCTGTCCATCTGTTAGAGCGAAGGCTCTAGAAATCTTTGCCGAGACGGCCACCACGCACGGGTGGGGTTTTTAGGACCCTTCCGACTTTCCTCCGGGCTTCACCGGGCGGGCCGTCTCGACAACCCGAACATACGACCCAACCGAACGACAGGTCAAGAAGTATTTTCGCTTGATCTAACGATGCCGTTCGATATATGGTGTCAGTATGGAAAAACAGCTATCGCCATTTTCGTCGCTGCTGCGGAGCCTCCGGGCAAAGAGTGGCATGTCTCTTTCGCAAGCCTCTAGGGTGATGAAGATTTCAAAGGCGCATCTGCACGACCTTGAGTCGGGAAAATCAGACAACCCAACTCTTGCGACTGTGAGCGTTCTATCTCTGGCTTATGGGGTGTCTCCGTCCACCATCATCAGGGTTGGGATAGAGAAGTTTATCGCGCCTCAATCAGAGAGGGCGAAGTGATGGACGAACAGATTTTTGTTTCCGTTCCTCTGTACGATTCACACTCTGAAAAGCCCACGGGACGTCTGCGCTGGGTGACAAATTGGGGAGATAGAACCCAAGAGCTTGAGCAGGAGTGGCAGATTATCACCCTCGGTTCTGGTTACGCAGAACAGACGTTTGAGTGGCGCAAGATTCCTCGTGAGCCGAACCCATGACCCGCAAAAGCCCAGAGGCCGACCTTCAGTGCGCCGTGGTTGAAGAGCTTCGGCTACGCACGATCAAGCCCGCCCGGTTTTGGTTTGTACCAAATGGAGGCAATCTCTCCAAGGCTCAGGCTGCGAAGTTTCAGAAGATGGGGCTTACGTCTGGCGTTCCGGACCTTCATTTCGTCTGGCGTGATCGAGACGATGCTATGCCGATGTACGGCGTGATCGAGATGAAGGCGGGACGCGGAAAGACCTCTGAGGCTCAGGCCGAATTCCTGACTGACATGGCTATTCTAGGCCATCGGTACGCGGTCTGCAATCGAGCTGATGACTTCTTCCAGACGCTTCGGAGATGGGGATTCCCGCTCAGGTGAAGGGGTTTCATAGCCTACCCCTCTGCGATTGCGGAGCCGATGCGCCCTTCTCGCTCTGGCGATGGGGCAAAGACCAAGACGGACTGAAGGATCATCATTATTGCCGCCGACACCTACCGGCGGATTTCATGCCAAGGAGAGAACCTGATGGCAAAGCTGACGGAAGAGGAAAAGAAAGCCCGGCGTATCGAGAGGGCGAATGTAAAGCTGCTGGAACGAGTCCAGAAAGCCGGAAGTCTGACCAAAACCATGAGTCCGAACGGGGGCAACAGCGGGAGCTATTTTAGTTTCCCTGACGGCAAAAGGGCTATGGACTCTGTCGTGTTCCGCTTGCTCTCTGATGGCCGCCTTAAGGCGACTGGAGACGGTCTGTTCGGTGATAGCCAGACATATGTCGTCGCGTGAAACCTGACCTATCGATCATACCGGAGCCTGACCGATCTGTAGAGGTCCGAAAGCCCCTCACGAAGAAGCAGCGCGCTCAGATGGCCCTAGACCAAAATGGCCTGTGCGGATGCGGGTGTGGTGAAAAGTTGGATCATGCCAGAGAAGGGACGATTGACGAGCATTTACGCGCTCTAGGCCTTCAGGGGACTAACGCGCTGGAGAACCGCTCTATCTGGCGAAAGCCATGCTCTGACGCCAAGACCTACAAGCAAGACCTACCGGCCATAGCCAAGGCGAAGCGTATCGAGAAGAAGCAAGACCCTCTTTTACGAAAACCCTCAAGGCTTCAAGGCCGGGGATTCCAGAAACCAAAGGACGGCTACAAATGGCCGAGCCGAAAGTTCCCCGGCAAGCGGGAGACGCCCTGATGTGTGCCGAGTGTGACGGCGCTGGATATACACCCTGTACTCGTCGGGGCGGAGTGACGAGAGACCAGATTAAGAAATGTCGCAGATGCGGCGGTGAAGGATTGGAGCCTAAAAATGATCAAGCGCGTATTTCACGTCTGGGGCCGTCGTCAGTCGGTGACGGAGCCTCTGGGAACTCCCGGAGAGACCGACAAGATTCGTCAGATGGACACGGCATTCGTGGAGCATCTTCGCCGAGCCTATCTCCGGGGTGATTTTCCAAGTGTCCAGTAGCCTCATGCTTCAACCCATTCGAAAGCCTCTTGTGTCGGGTGAATATCCTGTCCGACCATGGGCGGATTCCGACGACAAGAACCTTGTCAGAGTGACCTACAAGAACGCTACCATGCCCCAGATGATGAAGGCCCTGAAACGGTCCGAGAACAGCATCAGGCGGCGTTGTGTGGCCCTCAAAATCAACCTCGACTATCTCAACCCGAAAGACCCAGAATGAAAAACATCACCATCGCCGGTCGCCTGACCAAAGACGCCGAAACCCGCCAAGCCGGATCGGACAACGTCACCAGCTTTTCCGTTGCCGTGGATGATCGTCAGGGCAAGGAAAAGACCACCATCTTCTTTGACTGCTCGATCTGGGGCAAGCGGGGAGATTCCCTCCGCGAGTACCTGACCAAAGGAACCTCCGTCACGGCCTCTGGTGACCTCTCCAAACGCGAACACGACGGTAAGACCTACCTGACTATCCGGGTGAACGAAGTGACCCTACAGGGCGGTAAATCGCAGGGTGACCGTGAGGCCGTCAAAAGCGATGGTCGCGGACGTTCTGAGAGTGTTTCCGGGAACGACCGTTTTGACGACGTTCCGTGGTGATTGACAGATGGGAGCCCTGATAGCGTTCCCTACGGCGGCTGTAACCTCCACGTTCGTTGATGCGTGGGGGTTACTCCCGACCTCTATGAAAACCCGGTCTCTGAGCCGCGCCAAGCTCAAACCGATATGGGATGCCGCTGCAAAACGTGTTGGTGGTCAGGACGTTCTTCTAGGGGCTCTGAAGGCCTATCTGAAGGGCGATAAGGACTTGCCGAAGTCTGGCGGCCCGGCGCTGGATAGGTGGCTGAAGAACGAGAAATACGACCACTGGCTAGAGGGGGACAATAGCATTGTAAGCGATGTTACCTCCGAAACGGATAAACTCGCCTTCCCCGACAAGGCCATCAGAGACGCCGTTCTAGCCGCTCTGGGGCTCCCCTTTGTCGTTAGCTACTTGGACCCTTGCAGCCTCATAGAAGGCCCTCACGGCCCCCTTCTCCAGCCTAAGACAGACTATGCCAGAAGGAAGCTGGAAGAGCATAAGGGATTGCTGAAGTCGCTAGGGCTTTACGGGCTGAGGATGAAAGTTTAGCTTCTATCCGCGCCGCTCAGTTTACCGGACCGCCGCCATCCTGCCTCGGGCATAGCACAAAGCACCTGAGACTATCTGTAGAGCGCCCGCTGGATTCGTCTGGCGGGCGTTTTGCTTGGTTCAGGGACTTGGGTTCGAACCAAGCTCTCCGCAGTCAAAGTGCGGCATCCTACCAGATAGACGATCCCTGAAAATGGTCTGCGTGGCAGGATTTGAACCTACGACCCCCTGATTCCAAATCAGGTATTCTACCAAACTGAACTACACGCAGAAAAACCCCGCGTGGTGAGCGCGGGGCCTAGTTCTGTCGCGGTCGAGGTCGGAAAGTCATTCCGCCTTATGGCATCAACCTTTCACGCACACAACCTGTCTCAGCGTGTGAACGATTTCGACGTGATCGGCCTGAGCCGACATGACGGCGTCAATGTCCTTGTAGGCTCCAGGGGTCTCATCAATGACCTCCTCGTCCTTCCGGCATTCCACGCCTTCGGTCGCTTTTATATGGTCTTCTACCGTAAAGCGGCGCTTGGCTTCCGTTCTGGACATGGCGCGACCAGCCCCGTGAGAGCACGAGTTCATCGACATGGCCAGAGGAGCCCCGGGCTTGGCCTTCACAATGAAGGATTTCGCCCCCATCGATCCGGGGATGATGCCAAGCTCCGTCTCAGTAATGCGAACCGCACCCTTTCGCGTCACCATGACCTCGGCCCCAAAGTGGGATTCCTGAGACACATAGTTGTGGTGGCAGTTCACGGCCTCGCAGTCGGTCACGAACGGCTTTTCGATGGTCGCCCGCATAGCGTCTAAGGCGGCCTCCATCATCAAGGACCGATTGAGCTTGGCGAAGCCTTGAGCCCACGAAAGCGCCTTCATGTAGTCAGGATAAAGTGGCGAGCCCTGAGCGATATAGGCGAGGTCTTGATCAGGCAGATTTATGAACCACCGCTTCATTTCCTCCTTCGCCTTTTCGATGAAGTAGGAGCCGATACGGTTCCCGATACCGCGAGAGCCAGAGTGAAGCATGATCCAGACGCGGTCTTGTTCGTCCAGGCACACCTCAACAAAGTGATTCCCCGTCCCCAGAGTACCGAGATGCGACGGAGCGCGTTCCGCAGCCTGACCGATTTTGGGGTGCTTCTCCACGATTTCGGAAAGCCCATGACGCAGACGATCAAACTCGGCAGCGTATCTCTCAGGAACATCGCCCCAAGCACCACGATCTCCCGGAGCGCCGTTGTTGGTCCTGCCGTGAGGAATACGGGACTCAATTGCGGTGCGAAGTCCGAAGAGATTATCGGGAAGGTCAGAAGCAGTCAGAGACGTTCTCTGAGCGATCATCCCGCAACCGATGTCCACGCCCACGGCCGCAGGGATAATAGCGCCACGCGTAGGGATAACAGAGCCTACAGTAGCGCCCATACCCCAATGAACGTCAGGCATGACGGCAATGTGCTTATGCACGAATGGCATGGCGGCCAGATTATCAATCTGCTTGCGGGCTGCATCCTCTAGCTGGACACCGTCAATCCATGCCTTGACCAAACCTCCTTGAGCGCCCTCAAAAACCTTCATTGAAGTTCTCCGTATCCGTCTCTTCACGGATCGTCAGGCCGAAGCCGCCGTAATAGCCGTTGTGTTCGTTGTGGTTGACGATGGAGATGAAGCCCTGATCCGTGCCGATCTCGACAAAGACGGTTTCATGCACGTCGTAGTCGCCTTCGACATCAGCCGCCGGTTTGGTTTCGATACGGACCAGCTTTTGTCCCACCAGAGACGAAGGATCGTCGTCCGTGGTCATATAGCGATGCTCGCAGCACGACTGCCCGTCATCCAGAATGCGGATGCGGGTCCCATCGGAAAACGCGATTTTCAGCTCGTCGTCTTCGATTTTTGCTGAGCGGATTTCTCGACCGTAGTATTTTTCAGCCGAGTTCTCGGAACCGCCGCCGAGAATGTGCAGCATTGCGCCGACACCAATCATAAAAGCCTCCTTTAGTCGTCCAGCCGCAAATGCGAGGCCGGTCGGGTTGAAGATTGCGGGATTTACCGCAAGGCCACTGTAGGCCCTGACTAGAAAAAGTCTATGCCACGATTGGAAACTATGGAGCGTTGTCGTTTCGTTTCCTGTGACTTGACGAGATTGCTGCGATAGCGCATCCATAACGGCGAAGGGCGTCCCCCGCAAAAAGGACGCCCTCCTAAAATCCGTGTTGAAGCCACGGAGAGCTAAGCTCTTAGGTTAAATAGAGCCAAACCCTCCCAACCGCAACACAGTTTTAGGCGAAGACGTAAAACCGGGGCTTCCGGTGCGGTCCGCCAGCGCACGTCCTTGTAGTCGGCCTCACTGGGGGAGACTGTGCATGAGGCAAGCCTAGTCCGTATGACCAAAGGGCGCACAGCGGGGTTTGAGACAGCCTCGAAAAGTAGTGGTCTGGTTTGGCTCGCTCATGAGACCAAACTGTCTGTAGGCGGGGGCTGGCTCCAAAGGGTCTGGCAACATCGCAAGCAGTCACGGGACGCCTCCCTTTGCTTTTAGCGAGGGAGCGTCGTCCTTTGTCTGAAAACGAAGGCTTCACCAAAGGGTCTGATAGGTAGGAGATATAGATAGATGCAAGATCAAGTCTTTGAGAATGGCACGTTCCTTTTTGGAGATTGCCTTGAGCGAATGAGCGACCTCGCGCCAAACTCTGTCGATATGATTCTGTGTGATCTTCCCTACGGAGAAGTGTCTCAAAAAAGTTCAGGGCTTCGGCTTCTGGACCGAGGAATTGCCGATAGATGCGACATAGACCTGTCTGATCTCGTGGGTCAGTGGCGCAGGATTTGTACCGGTTCGGTTTACGCTTTTTGCGGAACAGAACAGATAAGCGCTTTGGTCGAGCTGATGCGATCAGCTGGATTTACAACTCGTGTTGGCGCGTGGAACAAGACCAACCCATCGCCTATGAATGGGTCTCGTCTTTGGGTTTCTGGATTAGAGTTTTGCGTTTTCGGGCGTCTGCCTAAGGCGACCTTCAACGAGCATTGCAAAAAGGCGCTTTGGGACGCGCCGTCCGGACGGGCAAAAATCCACCCAACAGAGAAACCGGTCGCTTTATTCCGTCGCCTTATTGAGGCGAGTACGGATGAAGGAATGGTAGTCTTGGATAACTGCGCCGGTAGCGGAACAACAGCTATCGCTTGCGAGCAGGCCGGGAGAAAATGGATATGCGTTGAGCGTGATCCTGAATATTTTCAAATGTCAGTTGATAGGATCAGGAAGTACGTAGTCCCCGATGACCATCGCGATTTGTTGCCCGGCCCGCCCATAAGCAGGCTGCTGTGATAGTAAAATGAAACCCTAATACCACCACTACAACGTAACAAGGAAGAGGAGGACTGAGATGAGGTATTACATCGACTGTGAGTTTGACGGTCACAACGGCCCGCTGCTGAGTTTCGCCATTGTCCGGGAAGACGACCCTTGGACGAAAAGCCTGCACGTGACGGTCCGTGCCTTAGCCTACGATGATTGGGTTCTGCACAACGTAGTCTCGGTTATGGACGAGCATGAATCTGCAACAGATGTCAGCAATGTTCATCCAAATCACGTCGGAGGCTTTTTGCGCAGGTTCATTTCTGACGACGATTCGCCAGTCATCATTGCGGACAGCCCGGTGGATATTGGGCGATTCTGTCAAGCGTTGATGACGAACGATAGCGGCGACTACTGCCCTAACGACATCGACCTGATAGAGTTTGAGGTTCACGACATCAGTGCATATCCAACCGATTTGCCGAGAGCCGTCCAGCACAACGCTTGGTGGGACGCCATGGCGCTGCGCGAGAAGCTGATCCCGAGCGACTGATCCACAACACCCGTGGTACGAAGCCGAAGGCGTAGTGAACTAAAAACCTACACCAAGGATGAGATAGGGGGTTGACCGATCGTGACCGGTCACGGTATGGATTGGGCACCGGCAATGAAGCCGGGGTGGAGAGCGAGAGATGTATAGACTGGTGGTTACTCCTGACAATTTCAGCGACACGCCCGATGAATATGAAATCATGTGCGCCGACGTTTATTCCCTGCGGGCTACGTTCGATCATCATTTCGCTATGGCGGTTCAACACGCCGAATACGAGCGGATCGAAGCTTACACCGGCGACAAAATGATCGCTCTTTATAATCGTAAGGGCATCAAATGAACTCATCCTCCCGAAAATCTGCCGAACGTCAGCGCAGGAAGGATTCGGGAGAGAAGCGGATAGACCTCTGGCTTCCGCTAGCCTCTCAGTTTCACCTCTCCCTTCTAATGGCCAGACATAAAACAAACGCTCCGGAAACAATTCGGATTGTTCTCAAAGAAGCAGTGGAGAAGGATAATGGCTAAGCGATGGACCGTTGATGAATTGATCGAGCAGGCTTTGATTTTTGCCATTCAGGATCGAGAGGGGTTTGCGGACAGCAACCACTTTGACGATCCGCACGGGCGCGAGGCCGCTGATCTGGCGAAGGCGCTTAGGGCCTATCACGCCAAGCGATACAAGAAAGTCCATCTGACTGCCATTGAGAGAGATATGGCTTCGGCTCAGACGGTGTCGATTTACGACATGATGAAGGGTCCGGCTCTCAAGTTTCCGGGATCGGAGAAGGATAATGGATAGGGTTCCAAAACTACGATATGTCGTCGTGCCGCTTTCGATGGCTCCTTTCCCGTCGTCGTTTTTGGACGCGATCAACGGATACGCGACCGGCGGCTCTACTCGCTGCTTGGATGCGATCCATGAAGAGGGGGCGTGGCTGCTCTCCAAAGCACCGTACAGTGATAGGCTGAGCGGAAACGTCTCACCACGCTCGGTAGGTATTTCCGAAGGAAATGAACCAAACCCTATTCCCCTTAGAGAAGCGAGTGAGGGACAATGACCGACTTTGATGCTCGTTTGAACGAGATTATCAGCGACGAGAAGGTGGCTCAGGTTCACCGGGGTGATTTCGGAGCGTGGTCGCCACGGGAGATTATAAACGAAGGTGTCAGGAAATCCTCAGTCGGGTTCCATTGCGGGCACACTCAGTTCTCCATCCTCCGAGAGCATGGCCTCATCACGAAGCCCCGAGGCATGAGCGAAGACGTAAATCTTACCAAGAAGGGCAAGAAGTACGCGCGCGTTTTGTGGCATCTAGACCGGAAGGAAGCCGACCAATGACCGAAAGGGAGTTTGGCACTTGTCCTAGCGGCTCATGGGGAGCCTGCCCGAATGCCTTTAACACGCACGACAAGGGCTGGCCGACGATGCGCTGTAAGCTTTCCGGCCAGCACCCTGACCTGTGCCACAACTACAGCAAGCCAATCCGCACAATCCAGAAGCCAGAGTCCTCCCAAAATAATCCCAAAGGGGAGAGAAAGAGGGGTTGACGGGTGCACTAACTGGGTGCACAAAGGGTCATCAAGACGGAGAAGACAGATGGCCAACCCTACCAAGTTCAGCCGCCCCTCGGTCGCACCTGCTATCGAATCCCGCGCGTTCTGCAACGGCACCGAAGGCATGGCGGCCTTTATCGCCGAGAAGGAAGCCGCTGGTTTCCGGGTTCAGGTGACCCAGCGCTTCAATGGGCGCAACATGAAGACCCACCAGCCCATCAAGGTTCCTGTCGTCCACGTCTTCAAGCGCGGTGCTGCGTGAAGCCAAATCCTATTGTTGTCCGGCCTCGCCAAGCCTCTGCGCTTGAAAAGGTCTGGATCGAAAACGACAGAAGCGCCGCGATCATGCGGGAAAAGATTCACGCGTGGGCTGAAGAAGAGTCCGAGCGTCTAGCCAAAGGAAAAGTAACATGAGCCTTTTCTGGAAAATCCGTTGGTGGATTTACAACAATATCAGTTGGAAACATGCGTGGGCGGTTGAAGTCGGCCCCGGTGAGTATCAAACCTTTTTTGCCCTGAATCAGTCAGACGCCGAAAAGAGGGCTACGGACCGTTTCGGTAGCGATGCATACCTGTGTAACCGGGAGTGGATGGCATGATCGACGCTCGCTATACCGAAGCCCACAGAGGCAACGACGGCGCTGGCAAGGGATGGGACTTGTTCCCCGAGCCTGACACCCGTCCTCTCCCCATAGCCAAGATCATAATGGCGGTAGCTGTTGTTGGTCTGGTGTTTGGAACGATCATTGTCGGCGCTTTGACCCAATAACATGCGCAGAGCCCTTGAGGCTGAGAGCGCTAACCCTTCCGAACTGATGGAGCTATTCGCATGAGCGACCTGAACGCAGCCGCAATGCTGGCTCTGGCGATGGCCGGGAGCATGGACTCCTTCACGACCGAGCGACGTGAATACCGCCCGCCATCCAAGCCCACTAGCAACCGGAAAGCGCGTCTCGCCGAGAAAGCTGAGGCTCGCCGCCAACGTAACGAGGTCTCGCAATGATCACCCCAGAACAAGGGTCTGTCCTCACTGGAGAGAGCGTGAAGCTGCTGGTGAAGGGGGATGTGCTGCGGTGGAAAGGTACAGCCATCAGTCTAGTTCATTTCCATTACGCGAACCTGATGGGCATTCAGGTTGTTGATCCTCGTGATGCTCGGCGCTGGACTGCTAGCTCCGACGCCCTGACCTTCGTCGGTCGCCCTGATCCTGATGGATGGATCGTCTGGTTGGGAGGGGAGAACCCGGTTCCGGGGCAGAGGGTGGACGTGCAAACGCGGAACGGCAAGCACGGGAACGGTCAGCTATCAGAAGATTGGGGTCTGTCATGGATAGATGACGACCGGCCCACCGACATCATAGCCTTCCGTCTCTCCAGTAAGAAATCTGAGGATCAGGGTTCATCGACTTCGTCGATCCCCGTAGCGGCAGAAGGCGAGAGCGCCGGTCAGCGTCAAACGCCCGTTTGGGTCCGCCCGATGATGGAAGCCCTGCACGGCTATGAGGCCGACTACGGCGGGCCGCTGGACGACATGCATGAGCTGGGTCGTATCGATGAAAGCCGAGAGTCGCCGTCGTTCCGCATCCGAGCGGGCCACATCCGAGACATCGCAGCAGCCCTCTCCCACCCCGTAGCGGCAGAAGGACAGGTTTCCGGTCTGTCGGTTGAAGAGCGTCGGCGCATCGAAGCCGCACACTACATGGTCGGCAATCCGAGCGCGTGGGACGACTACGACGAGGGGGCATCGGAGACCATCCGTGATCTCTGCGCCTTGATCGAGCGTCTGGACCGGAGGCCATCAAAATGATCGGGCCTTACTGTCAGGGATGTGGCGGCAGCGTCCAAGGCTGGATGTGTCAGGGTTGTGGATTGCCATTCAGAGAGAGGTCGGATGGCGCACTAGTTGTCGATCTCGAAACGCTGGCTGGAAACGCGTCCACGAACGCGGAGGGTACGAAAGCGCGCAGCGCTGTAGTCTCCCCAACTCCATCAGAAGGAGGAGTAGAGCCTCAGCGGGAGATCAGCGACGAGCAAATCCTCGCAGCCGCCACGGCGATCCGTGAAAGCTCGGTTGCATGGGCTGATGAGCCGGAGGAGTTCGCGCATCTGATCGAACTGACGCCCGCCGAAGTTCGCAAGCTTTTCGCCGTCCTGGCACACCCCAACCATCAGGCGTCTGGCGGTCTAGTGGAGGCGCTGAACTTGCTCTCTATCCGTCTGCCTCTTGGGGAAGAGCAGTACCCCATCAGCGCCCGATCCGAGCACCAAATGTTGACGCGCGTTGTTCCTCAAAGAGACTTGGAGCTTTTCATGAGAGCCCTCGCATCCCCCACCCATCAGGCGTCTGACGTTTCCGGTCTGGTGGAGGATTGGAAAGAAGGCCGCGAGGAGGGTCGGCTGGCGGCACGGCCTTGGCGCGAAGGCGATCCGCTACCTGCCGTGGGGCAAATGACGCTCGTCTCTGGCATCCATGGTGACATCGAAAGCGACCAACATCGCGCGTTTCTGTGGCGTCGTGTCGTCGGCTACGGCGAGGACCGCAAGTTCATTTGCCTTCAGGCCAAGGGCTGCTGGCCGACTGTAGAGCGAACTGAAAACTGCTGGTTCGCCCGCAAAGCCCTCGCCCAAGCCCAGCAGGTGAAGCCGTGAGCCGTCCCAATCCGTCAGGTGATGCTGACGTGCGGGAGGCTGTCGTGACTGTTCGCTGGTCCGATGCGGCGGAAGAGTGGTCCGTCGATCTGAACGGTCTCAGTGTCGAATGCTACCCCGACAAGGCCGATGCAGACGATCTCGCCCGAATGCTTCGTAAAGCACTCGCCCTGACAGGAAACGCCTCAACGGACAGAGCGGGTACGGAGCGAAGCGAAGTCTCCCCAAATCTCCAGACCCCCGCACCACAAGGTGGCGGGAAGGTCGAGCTAACGTCCGCATCCGAAGTCCTGTCGTTGATGCCGCGAGACCCGGTCATCTGCACCATGCGAAAGGCTGGGCTGTCCGACAGCGCCCTTATCACCCTCGGGTACGCGCTGGTGGCAGATCGGAAAGACCGTCTCGCCGCCCTCAAGCCCCAGACCCCCGACGCGCTGGGGGAGAAGCCGGACCGCGTGTGTTTGGCTACAGGCTGGCAGGCCAAGAAGATCGACGGCGCATGGCGTGTCGGCATGACGGGAAACCTCGACACCGTCCATGACGCGCGCCTCACGGTTCACCGGCATGAGGAGACGGACGAAGTCGCTCGCGAGGTCGCAGAGTGGGTTGCTCGGGCTTACAACGCCACCCCTCCCGGAGGCGTGCTGGGCGGGGAGGGGCGCGAGCAGGAACTAATCCGGGTGCTCCGAAAGACCCGCGCGTGGATGTCTCCCCTGACGCCTGCGAACCTGCATCAGGAAATCCTCAAAGCTCTCGCCGTCCGCCCCTCTCAATCGGATGAAGGAGAGAGACGTGAATAGCTTGGTTCATTCCGCCCTGACGGGCTCCATACCCACCGCACAGGAGGACGCTATGTCCAGTCTGATCGAACGTCTGGAGGCGGCTGAGACCGGATCGAGGGTTCTGGATGGGGAAATCTGGTGTGCGACGAACGGGTATGAGTTTGTCCAGTGGGACGGCGCGGGTTGCGTATATCGGACTCAACCGAACGGCAAAATCAGCCATGATCCGAACAACAACTTCCGTGCGTACTCGGCCTCCCTAGACGCCGCTTTGGGTCTGGCGAACAGGATACTGCCGGGCTGGGACTGGAGCGTGACCACGATCACCACCAGCTTCGGCGGGATCAAGAGGGTCAACGCTCTGATCGTTCATCCCGATCACCCGGCGGACAGTGACATCCTGACTTTCGGCGAGGGAGAAACGCCTGCCCTCGCCCTCTGCATTGCGATCCTGAGAGCAGCTCAGGAAGAAGCGCCAAGCACCTGCGGTATGACGGCTGAAAGCCGGAATGAAACCAAAACTCCCAACATCAAAGGAGATACAGACCATGCCGAGTGAAGGATTTACGGTCGTGGCTGTTTTCAGACCGGTCAAGTACCGAGTCGAGAAGCTGCTGAACGGGAGGTGGCAGCACGTCGGCGACTACGACTCTGCGACCGACGCGACAGCGAGGGCGGCTGACATTCCAAGGGCCTACAGCATCAGCGCGCGTGTTCTGGAGGTAGACAAATGACCGCCCCTACCATCCCCACCCATTCAGAACTGAGGGCGAAAGCCTTGGCTGCGACGCAGGGCAGGTGGAGAAGTGGTCCCTACGGTTCCGTTCATCCCGACGCAGATGGCTCCGGTGCGATTTGCGTAATGTCGAGCAAGAGCGGGTTCTACGACAACTGGAACGCCAACGCTGTCTTCATCGCAGCCGCCAACCCTGAAACCGTCCTCTCCCTCATCTCCACCATAGAGCGCCAAGCCGAAGAGATTGCGGCTCTGCGGGAGGTTCTAGAGGAATGCGAAGTCGTTCTGGCCTTGTCGGAACAGCCTGCGTTCCCAGACCCTCTTTACCACGAGGGCGTGAAGGCTCTGGGCGAACGGATCGGCTTCGGCGCGCTGATGTCCACAGCTTCTGCTGGCTGGCGCGAGACCTTGTCGGAGAAGGACTATCCGCTCGGAGGAGAGTTCGTCGCCGGTCCTTGCTACGCGACCGTCATCAAAACCCTCGGGTTGGTCCGTTCAGCCCTCTCCCATGCAAAGACCAAGGAGGGGACGTGAGCTGGCAACCGATTGATACCGCGCCGAAGGATGGATCGGAGATCCAGGCGCGCATCCCCGACAACGGCGATGACAACGTGATCGCATGGCTGTCCGATACCATCGAGGGCACGCACGGCCCGTGCGGATGCTGGGTGTTCACGCGCGAGCAAGAGCCGCCAGCGGATTGGTCTGATGGCTACTGCTGGGCGATAAACGAGGACGGGGAGCGCTCGACGTGGCCGACGCATTGGAAGCCTCTGAGCCCACCCCAACCCCCCAAGGAGGACTGAGACCATGTCGATGCTGGAGTGTCTCAGGCTTTCGGCGCGAGCGAGAGGATTTCCAATCCAGACGCTAGAGAGCGATGAGCGAACGGCACTGAGGTTCGAAGCCAGTGAGGTTCATGAAATGCCCAAGGCGCTAAGTTTCGGGACATTCCCCATGCCGTTTTACCCCGTTCTTCTGAGGTGGGTGAATGATGACGGAACGCGCTGCGCGATGCGGGTTGATCCGGTCGTCAAGCGAGAGGGTGGTCGGCCTAGACTTGATTGGGCGGCTATGGGTGAGCGGTTTCTGGCAGGACTTTACCTCCCGACCATAGAAGTAAGCGGCAACCCCTCAACACACGCGGTGGGTATTTCACGCAGTGAAATGAACCATAATCCAGCCATCCTCAATCCGGGGACGGAGACATAAGACCGAGAAAATAAATCAGCCAGATCGAAAATAGGCTATTGCGCTATCCATAACCCATGCTATGTTCACTTTAACAGCAAGGAGCAAGCCAATGACCACGGAAACCGGCGCTTTCTTTATCGAGCATAAGCCGACGAAGCGCGTTCGCGGCTGGCCTACAAAGTCGCAAAAGCCGTACAGCGTGTACCAAGGCGACAAGTATTGCGCTTCGTTCGTTACCCGCGCTAAGGCAGCGGAATACGTCGCCAAGCAAATCTAAGCCAATCGCGATCAACCGCCAACCGGAGTGTGGGCATGAATTACGCCCCTCAAACTGCATACAAAGCCCGTAGAGCCGCTTCTGGCACAAAGCGTACAGAGGTCGTCTTGAGCCCATCAGAGGCGCTTAAACTGGACCTCTTGGCCTCAATGTGGGGCCTGTCCAAGAACCAGACGATCCTTAAAGCTATCGATCTATCGTCTAGCGAAGGTAATCGGCGAGAGGATGAAATAGACATGATTGTGGCGGCGTTGATCGAGGCTGATAGCGAGCTTGTGGCTTGTTCAGAATATCTTGATCCGATGGTTGACGCAGACGGAGATAGTGAAGGCTTTCATGGAAATCGTGAAATGACGCTTCAATCAGGCGTTAACAGTGCCCTTCGCCACATCGAAATTGTTTTGCGCCAACTCAATCGCCTGACCGCAACCCATCATCAATAAGAGCGTTAGAGCCGAGCCATGATCTTCGCACTCGCAGTACTCATCAGTTTCGGCCTTTGGCTTGCAGCCGCAATTCCCGGCTCACGCGTGCCTGAATGGTCCGCCCGTCTGGGCTTTCTGATCTGCGCCCTGCTCTGGTTCTTGCCTCGCTTGTCTTGATGGGCTAGATTGCCTCCGTCCTGACGCCGAGCCAAGGCAACAAGCGCAAGACAGAGAACCAAATGCCTAAATCAATCCAAGACCTTGAACGCCTTCTGAGTAACATCGAAGGCCAAGAGAACCAGACAGACCGACGCGAGGCCATCAAGGCTGAGATTGAGCGGTTGAAGGCGGAAGAACCGGAGTCTTAATGGTCGGAAGGCCGACAGACTACAGTGAAGAACTAGCGGCAGAGATTTGCTCGCTCATGGCCTCAGGCAAAAGCCTCAGGTCTATTTGTGCTTCTGACGACAAGCCTTGTATGTCGAGCGTGTTCCTTTGGCTGACCAAGCATGAAGGTTTCTCGGACAACTACGCGAAGGCCCAGAAGGAACGCTCTGAGGCTATGTTCGAAGAGATGCTTGAGATTGGCGATGACGTGGAGGCTGAGCCTGCTGCGGTCTCGAAAGCCAAGCTCAGGGTCGATACCCGTAAGTGGGCTCTCGCGCGCATGAATCCCAAGAAGTACGGAGACAAGGTCACTCAGGAAGTTGTCGGAGCTGACGGCGGTCCGGTTCAAATCCAGAAGATTGAACGCGTCATCGTCGATCCGAAGTGACCGTCCTCCAGATACAGACGCCACGCGTATTCCTGCCGCTCCTGAAGCCAGCGAGATACAAAGGGGCTCGGGGAGGTCGAGGTTCAGGCAAGAGCCACTTCTTCGCTGAGCAACTGGTCGAGGAAGCTCTATACGAGCATATCCGCTGCGCCTGTGTCCGTGAGGTTCAGAACTCCATCAAGGACTCCGTCAAGCAGCTTCTGGAAGACAAGATCAGAAAGCTGGGCGTCGAGAGCCTCTTCAAGATCACCGAGAACGAGATCGTAGGGCCGAACGATAGCCTGTTCGTGTTCCGGGGCCTGAGGAACCACACGGTTAGCTCTATCAAGTCGCTGGAGGGTTTCAATCGCATGTTCGGCGAGGAGGCTCAGACCTTCAGCCAGAAGTCGCTTGATATTGCCATCCCTACCTTTCGCGCACCGGGCGCTGAGTGTCGGTTCGCATGGAACCCTGACAAGCGCGATGCTCCGATTGAGAAGCTGTTCGAGGATTGCGAGGACGATCCCGACTTCATCCTTGTGCATGCTAATTACACCGATAACCCGTGGTTCGCTGGCTCTCCGCTTCAAACAGATATGGAGCGTGACAGGCTAAGAGACCCTGAGAAGTATGCTTGGGTCTGGCTGGGGGCTTATCAAGGCCGTTCGGAGGCCAAGGTCTTTACCAACTACCGAGTGCAGGAGTTTGTCTCTCCGCCTGATGCTGTGTTCCGCTTTGGCGCTGACTGGGGCTTCGCGATTGACCCGACCGTCCTTGTCCGTGGCTTCATCGGCAAGATGGTGGATGGCAAGGCGATTGCAGATCAGAACGGCAAGACGCTCTTCATTGACTACGAGGCGTACCAAGTCGGCTGCGAGGTTGATCAGACGCCTAGGTTCTTCGATACTGTTCCAAGGTCCAGAGACTTCAGGATCACGGCTGACAGCGCTAGGCCCGAGGTGGTCAGCTACATGCGTAGGAATGGCTTTCCGAAGATCATCCCTGCTGTAAAAGGTCCGGGATCGATTGAGGACGGGATTACATTCCTTCAGACGTTTGAGATCGTCATTCATCCTCGCTGTGTGAACGCGGCAAGAGAAATCGCTGAGTTCAGCTACAAGATCGACAAGCAGACCGATGAAATCCTGCCGATGCTGGACGACAAGGACAATCACGTCATCGATGCAATGCGATATGCTCTGGAAGGCCTGAGACGCGCCGGAAAGCCATCTTCTGAAGCACTAGAACAAAAGCCCATAGATCGATACACTAGGCTCCGTGAGCGCTCTGCTACGGGCGAAGACGGAATGTACTAGATGAACGATTTCATTGAGATTCCCCTTAAGGGGCACACAGCGATTATCGACGCATCTGATGCCCACGTCTTGAAAGAGAACTGGTACGCCATTGTCAGGAAGTCTGGATATGTTCACGTACTGAACAGTAAGCAGAGTCTAGCTAGGCGGATCATGCAGGCCCCAAAAGGCATGGTTGTGGACCACATAAACCGAGACACTTTGGATAACAGGCGCTCTAATCTTCGTCTGTGTACTGTCGCAGAGAACAGCCGCAACAGAAAAGGCTATGGAAAGTTTCCTCACAAAGGGCTCGCCCTCACGGAGAGCGGTCGCTGGGTCGCCCAAATAATTGTAAACCGAAAGTATTACAGGTTGGGAACGTACGATTCTATGGAGAAGGCAGCGCTGATGTATGACGTGGCTGCTAAGGCCTATCATGGGGCGTTCGCCCGTATAAACTTTCCTAATGCGTGCACGAGTGGATAGCCATGGATGATGAAGTCCAGATCGATCCCGGATACATCCTCTATCTTCTGGAGCGTGTGTCTCGCTGGCCTTATCCCATCACTCTGACCGAGTGGTGTAACCGTCGTCTGTCTAATGGGCTGGCGGCTTTCCCTGACGGGCAATGGTGGGTTCATGATTAGTCATCTTTCGTGGAATGGGATTCCTGTTCGTTACGTAGATACATTCCCGTCTGATGATGAGATCAGGGAATCGAACGAACGTGCCATTGCTGCGGTTCGTGCATCCATTGCTGCGCTTGAGCAGGAGAAGGCAGAGGTCATTGCGTTGCTCTCGGCCCTTCTTCCGCCGTTGGCCCTGTCTGAGGATCGCGAGACCATCGCTCGCGCAATCGCCCTGATCGAAGAAGTTAACTATGACTGATCTCGCCATCTGGGACGAAACCTTCGCCCTTGAGAAAACGCCTGAGCAGGTAGAGCTTGAGCGTCTTCGCGCTATCGACCCGTTGCCATTGAAGAAGATGGTTGATGACTTCCGGGATGGAACGGAAGAGTCACGCGGTGTGGGTGAGAAGGCTCGGCGCTATTACGACAATGACCAGATTTTCGGGGAGACTGAACGGGCTTGGAGGCGGTCTCGACAGCCCAAAGTGATCCGTAACGAGATTGCCCCAGCGATCAACGGGATGCTCGGGGTTATCCAGCAGGCCAAGGTTGATCCGCGTGCATGGCCTCGTAACCCCGACAATGAGGAACAGGCCGACGTAGCATCGAAGGCCCTCAGGTACGTTGCAGACAGCCAGCGCTGGCACAAGAAGAAGGTGGACGCCGCCGAGACCTTCCTTATCGAAGGAATCGCGGCTGTTGCGGTCGAGGCGTCAGAGGATGGTGATGCGGTCATTACGCAGCTTCCCTATGACGAGTTGATCTATGATCCTCACTCTCGCCGGGCCGACTTCTCGGATGCGTCTTACAAGGGCGTAGGCAAGTGGATGTATGAGGGGGACGTACAGAAGATGTACCCCCTGTTCGTCGAGGATTTGCAGCAGGCCTTCAGTTCGTCCTCGTGGGGTTCAGCGATGGGCCTTGATCGCCCGGACAAGCCCGAGAACCTGATCAATACGAATTGGGTCGATGCCAAGCGCCGTCGCATCTTCATCGTAGAGCTTTACCACAAGGAGAACGGCGAATGGATGCGTTCGGTCTTCTATGTCGGGGGCGTGCTGGAGCAAGGCGTCTCGCCGTATAAGGATGATCGCGGAGAGACCCTTTGCGTGTTCGTCTTCCAATCGTGTCTGGTCACGCGGGATAACCAGCGCGCGGGCTTGGTGAAGGCCATGCTTTCCCCTCAGGACGAGCTTAACGCCTATGGGTCCAGAGCTCTTCACCTAGCGCGTTCGAGACAGATCAAGGTCAGCGATCCGAGCTTCCCTCCTGACGTAGATGCGGCCACGGCCAAGAAGGAAGCTGCATCTCCTGACGGAGCTATTCCATCGGGCTGGGAGCCGGTGCAGACCACTGATCTCATGGCTGGTATGCAGATCATGATGGGCGAGGCTAGGCAGGCTCTTGTTCGCCAAGCTCCTACGCCTGCGGTTCTGGCGGATGCTTCGGCGGCCAATCAATCGGGGCGCTCTCGTCTGGTCCTTCAACAAGCCGGGATGACGGAGATTGCCCGCGCGCTGGGTCGTTTCGAGGACTTTGAGAACGACATGTACCGCATGGCGTGGAATGTCCTGAAGCAGTTCAAGACCGAGCCGTGGTGGATTCGGGTGACTGGGGACGATTCCAAGAAGCCTGAGTTTATGGGGCTGAACCAGCCTGTTATGCCCGGTCAGGTGGGCGAGGATGGCAAGCCGGGGAAAGACGTGCCTATTCCTCCTGAGAAGGTGCAGGAAATGGCTGCATATGGAATCGAACCGAAGATCGCCAACCGCCTCGCGGAGATGGACGTAGACATTGAGGTGGAGACCGTTCCTGACACGGCGAACCTTCAGGCTGAACAGTTTGAGGCCATTGCTCCGATGCTTCCTCTGTTGGCCGAGGCTGTGGGGCCGAAGAAGGCGTTTGAGATTGGCGTGGCCCTATCCTCGATTCCCGAGAAGCAGCGCATCAAGGAGCTTGTCGAGAAGCCGGATGAGATTCCGCCTGAACAGCAAGCCCAGATGCAGCAACAGCAGCAAATGCAGGAGCAGATGCAGCAGCAGGCTATCCAGCTCCAGATGATGGCCGCCCAGCTCGCCAACATGGAAACACAGGCCAAGATCGCCAAGACGCAATCGGATACGCGTTTGAATGAAGCCAAGATCGAACAGATCGACGCTGATGTCAGTCTGGATGCGATCAAGACCCATGCTGATCTTGTACGGCCTCAACCTCAAGCAAACGGACCAGTTGCGCAAGACGAGCAACGCGGATAAAAAGTCTTAGGGGTTGAGCGAAAGCTCTGGACCGGAAGGAAGCCTTAACGGCACCCCAAGATTATGCCGGACCTCTGGAGAGACTGCGAAGCGTGGGGGAGGGGATCGTATGCCCTGAAGTCTGCTAGCGGTGCTGAGTTCGATCCTCGGCCTCTCGGCACAACTATTGCAACCGAGTAAGAACGGCTGTATTTAGCGATTAGGGTAAGTGCGCCGATCATCTGCACTGTAGGGATGCCGCCGAAGACCGGGCAGAGGAAACTAAATGGCTTTTCTGGACAATGACGACGACGTTTGGGGCGATGATCCCACTCCTGAAATCGTTGAAGGCGAAGTAGCAGACACAATCGTAGAGACCCCTGAGGTCGAAGCGAAAGAGGAAGCTACGGAAGGCGAAGTCCAGCAAGAGCAGACTGCCGAAGAGAAGTTCAGCCCGACTCTCTACCGTGAGATGAAGGAAGAGCGAGCCAAGCGGCAGGCTGCCGAGCGAGAGTTGAACGAGTTGCGGGCTAAGGTCCCTGCTCCTACGCCTCAAGCTCCCGAGAAGATTCCGGACGCATATGAAGACCCGGAAGGTTTCAACCGGTATCAGGAACAGAAGTTCGCTCAAACTGAGTGGAATCTTCGTGCTTCGATCTCGGAACGCTTCGCCAAGCAACAGCACGGCGAGGAAGCGGTCAAGGAGGCGACTGAGTGGGGTCTGGAGCGCGCTAAAGGCGATCCGGGCTTTGGTCAGAAGGTCATGGCCCACCCTGATCCTGTCGGGTTTACGCTGCAAGAATTCAAACGGTCACGGACCCTAGAGGCCCTTGGCGACAAGTCCCCTGAGGACTTCGCTCGGGAATACGCCGTATCGCAGGGCTGGATTGTTTCTCAACCGGGGACGGAAGTTCCCATTCAGAAACCATCTCCTGCCGCTCGTGCACCACGCGGCTTGTCGAATGCTCCCGGCTCCGGTGGCGTCAAGCAAGCTCCCAATGCGGATTGGTCGGAGGTAAAATTCGCACTGGACAGGTAATTGGCCGAAGTCGTCATTAACAGCAATCTTAACGAGACCCGTTGGCTCGTTGACAAGTACTACAAGCCCTACATCCGCGCTTCCGGCCTTGACCGGTTCATGGGTGAAGGTTCCGACGCGATCATTCGCGTGTTCCGTGAGCGTGATACCGATGGCGGCAAGGACATCATTGTCCCGCTGCTGGGCGTGATCAAGAACGGCGGCGTTTCGGACTCTCAGGTTCTTGAGGGTAACGAAGTCGATCTGGCTCAATTCGTGGACAAGGTGACCACCCGCTGGCGTCGTAATGCCGTCAAGGTGCCGAAGTCCTCGTCCTACCGCTCCAACATGGACATCCTCAAGCTGGCCGGTCCGTCGCTGCGGGATTGGGCGGCTCGTTTCGTCCTGAAGCTTCAGGTCATCGACAACCTGAACGGCATCGTCATTCCGGGCGCTGTCGGTACGGATGGCTACAACGCCCCCGATACGGTTGTGACCTACGCGGCTGCTACGGCGGCTCAGCGTAACGCCTTCCTCGTGAATAACGCGGATCGCGTCCAGTTCGGCGTTCTGGTCTCGAATGGTTCGTCCAACGTCATGGCGACCGCTCTGGCTACGCTGGACAACACCGACGACAAGATGAGCACTCTGGTGCTTGATCTGGCTCGTCAACGCGCCGCCGACACTGCGGACATCCTCTCGACCGGCCCTGCCATCAACCCGTATATGACGGAAGATGGCGAGGAGTGGTACGTTGTGTTCGTCCATCCGCGTCAGATGCGCGATCTGCGCCGTGACCCGACCATGTTCCAAGCCAACCGGGACGCCATGAAGCGTGGGGAGGATAACCCTCTCTTCCGCAATGGCGATCTGCTGTGGAATGGCATGATCATCAAGGAACTGCGTGACCTCCCGATTATCGCTGGCGCTGGCGCTGCCGGTATCGACGTTGCTCAGGCCTCGCTTCTGGGTCAGTCGGCCATCGCTATCGCTTGGGGTCAGGCTCCGCGCCTGATTACTGATAATGACCAAGATTATCAGTTCCGCCCGGCCAAGGCGATTGAAGAGTGCATCGGCATCAAAAAGACTTCGTTCCAGGGCGTGTCGTACGGGGTGTATGCAATCTGGACGGCAGCCGCTTCGAACCCGTGATTACTCTAAATAACTAAGCATTCCCCCCGAGTAGCAATCCCGTTGCTCGGGGAAACGCTAGGAGACTACTCTAATGGCTATCTTTAACTCTAACGCTATCGCTACCGGCGCTCCGGTCCCCGGCTTCGGCGCGGGCGGTGGTCAGGTTCGTACTCAGTACACCACTGTTGCGATCCCGGTTGGCGCGACCACGACCGACACCATCAACTTTTTCCGCGTTCCTCAGAACGTCCGCATCCTGCGTGTCCTCGGCAAAAACGATGCTCTGGGCGCTGGTACGCTGAATGTTGGCGACGGTGGCTATACGGCTCAGGACGGCACTGCCGTTGTGGCTGACCCTGACCGTTACGTTGCCGCTCAGGCGGTCACCACGGCGGGCCAATGGTCCACGCTGGCTCTGACTGGTCTGTTCGTCAAGACCGGTCGCGTTCCTCTGATGATCACCGGCGCTTTCCAAGCCGGTACGACCACGACCGCCGGTAACGTTGAACTGGCTATCGAATACACTGCCGAGGAGCCTCAAGCATGAGTGTGGTGACTTACTTTGGTGAGTTTCCGGAAGGTCAGGTTGATGCTGAAGGCAAGCCCTTCATCGTTCAACAGGGCTATACTTTCCATCCGGGAGAGGGCGTCAAGGTCACCGACAAGAACGATCTGCTTGAGCTGACCAAGAACCGTTTCTTCAAAGCGCCTGACAGCGACAAGGAAGAAATCGAACAAGCCAAGGCCGAAGCCGAAGCTGCGGAGGAGCAAACCCTTCGTGGCTGGTTGCAAGAGCATCAGGTTCCGGTTCACCATCGGGCAGGCCTGAAGGCTCTCCGCGACGCCAAGAACGAATACCTCTTGGCTCAAGCTGCGGCGGCTGAAGGCTGATGGCGACTACCGCGCGTGATACTATCACTTCGGCCCTTAAGAAGTTGGGGGTATTGCGCGCGGGCGGTTCCGCGAAGGGCGGGGATGCTGGTGATGCACTGGCGTCCCTGTCCTCGTGGTATCAGGAATTGATCACGAACGGGACGTGCGGGGTTGTTCGTAATGTTCCGATCAGTTCAAGTCTTGACGCCACGACGGGGTTTAATCAGCACATCAATGTTCTGACCGACGATGAGGTTGATCTTAAGCTCCCCTCCACGGTTCAATATGAGTATTGGGATACCTATGAGCCTTGCCGGGATTACGGCTGGGGGCTCAATGTCCCTCTTGGCGGAACCTCCGGAATGAATGTCCCTCCTGATAAATCCGTAGTCAGGATTACGGATCAGTTCGGGCCGGGGCGAGCAACCTATATCTATGATGGGACTGTGCAGCGCTGGATGCGCATAGACGCCCTTACGCTGGATGATGAGGCTCCGCTAAGCGCTAGAGGCCCTGATGGGCTGGCGTCGGTTCTGGCGGTTCGTCTGGTTGACGAATACGGGGATGCGCTTCTCTCTCCCGCTACCATTCAATCCGCCAACAAATATCGCTTGGCCCTTGTCCAGAACTATAACGGCGGCGATTGCGGATGGTAACGATTACGCTTCCTGATGAGGGCGACTCGCAAGTTGATGTGACGCTGCCGCGCGCGGTGGGCTCGGCCGGGCCTGCTGGCCCTGCGGGTCCTGCGGGCGTTGGTGTTCCGGCGGGAGGAACTACGGGGCAGGTTCTCGCGAAGTCTAGCGGGGTTGACTACGCTACCTCGTGGGTTACGGGCGGGGGTGGCGGATCAACGGCATGGGCTGACATCACGGGCAAGCCGACCTTTGCCACAGTCGCGACCTCAGGTGCATATGCCGATCTGAGCGGGAATCCCACGCTTGGAACCTTGGCGTCTCAGAACGCGTCTTCGGTCTCAATCACCGGGGGTTCGGTGACGGGTATTGTTGACCTTGCTGTGGCTGATGGTGGGACAGGCGCAAGCACTGCAAGCGTAGCGCGAACCAATCTGGGGTTGGCTATCGGCGTAGATGTTCAGGCCTATAGCGCCGCTCTGTCCACGGTAGTGAAGAACAACTTTACGGCCACTGTAGCGCCCTCTCCAACGGACGACAGCAGCGCGGGTTATGCGGTTGGCTCTACGTGGATGCGTACGGACACCGGCACCATGTGGCGGGCGCGTTCTGTCGCGGTCGGTGCGGCGCGCTGGGTTCGTATCGATGCCGCCGACTTCTTTGGCTACGTGGCGGGGAACTTTTACGACCCTCTGCCCGGCCTGACGGTAGCTGCTGGCTCTGCGCTAGCCCTGGATACAATCAGGCTGCACCCTACCATCATCAAAGAGCGGTGCACGATTTCGGACCTTGGCGCTCGCCTGACAACGGCCTCAGCATCACAGAGCGTCCAGTTTGCCATTTACGCCAACAACCCAGCGAATAATCGCCCTACGGGGACGGCACTTGGCATGACAGGCAACATCAGCACGACAACGACGGGTCCCGTTCAGGGGCCTCTATCAGTCTCGGCGCAACTAGAGGCTGGCATCTATTGGATGGCTGCTAATAGCAGCTCGAACACCCCGGCGTTCAGCTCTATCGCCAACACCAATACAACCATTTCTTCCTTGATTGGCTCTGCTACGCTCTCGACCATCATGTCGGGCAATACGGCGGCGTTATTCACCCTGTCAGTTGCGGCCCAGACGTTCGGCACATGGCCTGACTTAACGTCTGCGACTATCACAGAAAGCACCGCCACATCATTTCCCATGATTGTCTTTAAAGTTTCCTCCATCCCTTAAGGAACAGGCTAATGACCCAAGTTGTCGTTGAAATCCCCACCATCGGTCTCATCTCCGTTTTTGGAAAGTGGGGTCAGGAAGATGCGATCTTCTCTGGCCTGCTGGACGTGCAGGATCGGATTGATTTCTTCTCCGCCCCGACGATCATGTCGGATGATCCGCGTATTGTGGCAATCTGCGCTCAGTCGAGTTTCACTGTAAACGACATCATCGGCCATTTTGGCGCGCACGAAGACTAAATGAAGCTTCCTCATCAAGGGATGATTAACAAATGAGCGCCGCAAACATGGGGGCATTTCCAGCCCTCGTCGTCAACGTTGATCCGAACGGCGTTTACACAACGCCTCCGACGACTAACCCCAACGGCTCCCGTTCTGTTCAACAGATCGGAACACCGTCCTTCGCAGTCGGGCAGATTGCAGTCGGGACATCTGGAACGCTGGTTGTGGCCGCGCGTACAGGGCGGCAGGCCGTTACCCTGACTTCTCTGACTGCTGTGGCTTACAGCGTGGGAAACACTGTCGGCGTAACAACCGCGTCCGGATTCCCCATTCAGGCCGTAGCGGGGGCTGGTGTCACCATCCAGACGAGCGCCGCCGTGTATGCCGTAGGCGCTTCCGCCGTCACTATCGGTTATGTGGAGACATTCTAATGTCTGACGGCCTGTTTTTCCCTCCTCCAGACCTTTCAGGCGTTTACGCGGCGATTCCGGTTGCATCATCGACCGATCCTGCGCCTATTGCTGTCATGCCTGCGCCGGGGGCGACATCGCCTTATGCGCGCGCCGATCATGTTCATGCCTCCAAGTCACGCCGTAGCAGACTCCAGACGGCTTCTGATGGCACTCTGACGTGGACATACCCGACCGCTTTTGATGTTGGCGTTATTCCTCAGATTCAGGCCATCGCCGAGACTGCCGTTGGTGTAACAGACGTAATCAATGTTCAGATTGAAGGGACGCCAACCAATGTCTCTTGCAAGCTTAGGGTGACGCGGACTCAGCAATCAGTGGTTTCCTTGATTGGTCTCACCGTTCTTTCTATTCCGTCGAGCGTTGGTGTACAGTGGCTTCACCTCACGGCTAATGGATAAACATGACTGAAATCCCCCTTGGCCTTTCCGCGATCAAGAGGAAGACCGTTTTTGCTCCGCAAATCCGCGTCGTGAACCTGCTTGCCGAAGAAGCCAAGACCAATCAGTTCAACGGTATCGACCACATCCAGCGCCCCGGTCTGGTTCAGTTTTCCGCCGTGGGGACGGGACCTATCCGGGGCGTTTACCGACAAGCCGGAACGTTCAACGGGGATTTCCTGACTGTCTCGGGGGATCAGTGGTTCAGGGTCGATTTTAACGGCGTAGAGACGCTGCTGGACGACGTTCCCGGCTCATTGCGCACCGTGACCGCCGCGACCTCTAATCGGGCTATCGTGGTCTCTGACGGGCTGGCTTATTCCACTAACGGAACCACGGTTGTTCAGGTGAGCATGCCTGATGGACGCTTGGTCGGTTCGGTGGCTCAGCTCAATGGATATTTCATCCTGTCGGAGCTTAACTCGGCGCGTTTCTACTGGATCGAGCCGGGTCAGGTTGATCCTGATGGACTGTCTTTCGCTACGACGGAATCCACGCCCGGATTTATCGAAAAGATCGAACGGGTGGGCGATGAGCTGTGGTTCCTGAAGCAGGAGGGAATCGAGGTCTGGGCTCCTACTGGCGATGCCGATCTGCCCTTCCAGCGCGTTCCGGGCCGGAATTATGACAAGGGCTGCAAGAACGGCGATGCCGTATGCCGGTTTGACAACTCTCTGGCTTGGCCGGGAAATGACAACATCGTCTATAAGGGCGATAACTCTCCGCTGAGAATTTCTGATCACTCGGTCGAAGAGTTCCTTCGCAAAAGCGACCCTGCCTCTCTCAGGGCTTGGGCTTTCGCCATTGATGGACATTCCTTGTATTGCCTGACCTCCGATCTCGGTACGCGCGCCTACGACGCCTCCTCTCAGCAATGGAGCGAATTCCAATCCTACGAACGGCCGTTCTGGAGAGCCCATATTGGTGACATGGGGGATGACTTCACCGTGGCGGGGGATGACGAACTAGGCCTGCTGTATCGTCTCGATAGCGAGGTTTCCAACGACAACGGCGAACCAATGACGCGCATTCTCGGCGGCGGCGTGGCGGCAAAGGTCCCTATGCGTTGCGACTCGCTGAGCCTCTATGCGGTCTCTGGAACCGCGACCGATCCGAACCTGTATCCCCGCGCGCGTATCTCATGGTCGGATAACCTCCAGACCTATGACGATTGGGTAGATGTTGCCTTGCAGCCTCAGGGGCGATACGGAGAGCCGATCAGGATCAACCGGCTTGGTTCCATCCGCTTTCCCGGCAGGCTCTTTGAGATTCAGGTAACCGATGATGTGAATATCAACATCTCCGGTCTGGTCATGAACGAGCCGTCGCGCTGATGTTCAAGCTTCCTCGCCTTAAGTCCAATCTGGCGATTGTAAACGCTGCTGGACAAGCGAAAGACTACTTCCTCCGGTTCTGGAACAGCGAAGTCGCGCCCGCTATCGAGAATCAAGAAAAGCGGCAAGACCAGACTGATCAGGATTTGGCTGACGCCATCATCATGATCCAAGATACGAATGAGACCATTGAAGGCGTCTTGAACGGGACGATTCCCTTCACAGAGCTTAATGTCCAGAACAATCAGGTTCGAGCATTCCTCGACAAGACATTTGCTGGCGTTCTTACCGATTATACCGGGCTTGGTACTGGCATTGTCAGAACAAACACAATTCAGACTCAGGCTGTAACGAACTACGCATCAGCCTACACGTCAGGTACGATTACGCTAACCGGAACAACGACCTCTACTGTTCAAACGCTGACGTACACCAGTACGGGGACGCGTCTGAATGTTCGGATCAACTTCTATCTGACGGTATGGCATCCGGCGGCGGGTGGCATTCAGGCGATTGTGACTATCACCCGGACCGGGGTAGCGAATATCTTCACTCAGACCTTTGACGCAGTGAACGGTGATTTGCTTCAGGGGTGGCAAACTATCGAGATCGAAGATAATCCGCCCGCAGGAACCTGCACCTATGCAGCAGAGGTTACGCTGACGAACAACGGGGCTGCGACACAAACCGCTCAATCAAGATTCATGGGTGTGACGGAGCTTAAGCGATGAGAGCTGTTATTATCGACTCTGGGGGGGTTATCCTTCGCACCATCTCTTCCCCTCCTGAGTTGTTCGGTATTCAGGCCGCAATGGGCGAGAGCGTGTTTGCTCTCACGAATGATGATGGAGCGTCTATTGATGACGCGAACGTTGTCGTTTCGGAGGAAGGTTCTTTTGAAGCTGCTCCGGGGGCTCCTATGGATACCTCTATCCCGTCGAGTCCTTTGGAGCTTGTAGCGGTATGATCTGTCGTGACGTTACATGGTGGGATCACATCGCTTCTCATCCAGAGGTTTCGCCTCACATCTTTATGGATCGGGACCCAACGTCTCTTGGGGTTCTGATAGACAATCCAGCTAACCTTCCGCTCAGGTCTGAGCATGGAGGGGTTATCCTCATTGCGATGGATGCTTTCGGCTTGGTCAGGGAGATGCACACTCTGTATTCCCCCGAGGGCTGGGGACGTGAAGTGGCCATGAATGGGAAGCTTTTCATGAGGGAGGCTTTCCTGACCACACAAGTTCTCTTCACGCATGAGCAAGAAGGAAATTGGAGGTCGAAGCCGCCTCGCTCTCATGGGTGGAAAGAGTGTAGCGAATACTGCTATGTTGATCTGCCAAAACGGCTTAAGCTTTGGATGCTCACTCGCGAGGCCTTCTTCGCATCGCCCGTAGGACGTAAACTATGCCAGTAGTCGCAGCAGCAGCAATCGGAGCCGTAGGTGCTGGCGTCGCCGCAAACTCTGCTTCCAAAGCCCAGAAATCAGCCGCTAACGCCGTACAGCAGTCCACGGATGCGGCAACTGCTGAACAGGCGCGTCAGTATAACCTTTCCCGTCAAGACAATGCTCCGTGGCTTCAGGCGGGTCAGGGCGCGCTTGCTGATCTGGGCAAGCTGAACAGCGGAGACCTTTCGGGGTTCAACGCGTCGCCTGATTATAACTTCCGGCAAAACGAACAGGCGCGGGCTCTGACGGCACGGAATGCGGCTCTGGGTATTCAGGACTCGGGTGCTGCTCAAAGGTCTGCGCTGAAATACAGCGGAAATCTGGCCTCCGGTGAGTTCAGCAACTACGCCAATCGTCTCTCTGCTCTGGCTGGAGTAGGTCAGACGGCGGCGGGTCAGAACCAAGCGCTGGGGACCAACTATGCGAACGCCATCACGGGCATTCAGCAAAACAACGGTCAATCCCTTGCATCGAGCTATCAGAACCAAGGCGCGATCAACGGCGGCCTTGCGCAGAACATTGCGGGCATCGGCGCGGGGCTAGCGAATGGCTACGGTACGCAGTGGAACCTTAACGGTCTGATCCGGTAATGGCGCAACAGTACGATTTCCTCGGGGGAGTGCAGTCCGGCCAAAACTGGATTGATGGTCTGTTTGCACAGCAGGCTCAGCGTCAGGCTGGGTCTCAGCTTGCGGCGGGTAACACCCAAGGCGCGTCTCAATCACTTTACCGGGCTGGAGACCTTAACGGTGGCCGTCAGGTCCAGCAGAACGCTATTGCCGATCAGACAGCGGCTCAAGCGCGCACTTTGGCGCAGCAGCAACAAGACATCGGCGTCTATCGGAATGCCATTCGAGCCGTAAAGACCGGCGCTCAGCAAGACGGTACGCGCGGGGCTGTTGAGGTCTTCGATTCTCTGGTTCCCGGACTGCGCCTTACGGGAATGACCACTGAACAGGAAGGCCAGCTTCGCACGGCACTCGCGGCTGATCCTGAGGGTGCTATCACTGCTCTAGACAATGCGATCAACCAGCATGAACTAAGTTTCCAGAAGACCGGCGACACGCTCCGGGTATTTGAGGAAGGCAATCCTAATCAGATTGCGCAATACGACGCTCCTGCGCCTGACTACACGTTGGGAACGACGCGCTTCAACGGACGGAATCAACCTGTCGCCCAAGGGTATGTTGCGCCTCAGATTATTCAACAAGACCCAACAAAAAACGTTCTTCAGGTCACTCCAGGCGCTGCGGCGGGTCCCGTAGGCGGGGCTGTAGATGTCGCTGGCGTAATCACTCAGTCTGTTCCCGGGGCGCGTCTCACAAGCGGACTGAGGACCACCGAACAAAACCGTGGCGCGGGAGGGCAGCCCAATAGTTACCATCTGACGGGCCACGCCGTAGACTTTGTCCCCCCCGTAGGAACCACCGTCGCTCAGGTTCGTCAGCAGCTTGAACAGGCTGGTGTGGATGTTGCCGAACTTCTGGACGAAGGCGACCATTTCCATGTCGCGTGGCGTGGCGGAAACGCAGCCCCTAATATCGGTCGCGGCGAAGGGACGCAGGTTTTGGCTGCTGCGAGCCAAGGATCGACCGGGGGAAATATCTTGTCTCCCGAAGAAGTCTCTGCGGCAGGACTCGCGCCGGGGACGGTAGCTCAGCGCTCCACTACCGGACAGATTAGCATCCTTCAGGCCGCTCCCGGTCAGGGCCGTCAAGGGAATCCGACAGAGGCTCAGAACAAGGACTCGTTCAACGCAAACCGTATGTCGCGCGCAGGCGCGATTATTAACGGTCTGGAGAACAATAACTACGACTTTGGGCGTGCGAGACTTGGCGGACAACTGACGGAAAACTATCGTCGGTATGACGCTGCTGCTCAAGAGTGGACGGATTCCATCCTGCGTCTGACGACTGGAGCAGCAGCTACCGCCGACGAAGTCGCCAGCAACAGGCGCTCATATTTCCCTGAGCCGGGAGATTCTCGTGCCGTTCGCGAGCAGAAGCGCCGTCAGCGAGAAGCTGTAGAGCGTGACGCTTTGGCTCGCGGTCAGGGCGGCCGTTCTGATACGTCTCAAGCGCAGACTTCTCCTGTTTCTCAACCCAATCAGAGAACCCGCCAGACCAATGCACCGGGAATTCCATTCAATCTTGCGCAGCCTCAGCTTCAGGCGCGTCAGAGGTTGCTTCAAAGCGGGGCTAATCCACGTTCTCCTGTGGGCTCAGCGCTGAACCCTCGTTATATAAATCCGTCTGATGAGCGCGGCTCGTGGGCCAATGTTCGTGAGGGCGAGTTCTACGTCAATCCGCAAGGCGAGATTCTTCGTCGCGGTCCCCGGAGGCGCTAATGGCACAAGACCTTTACGCCGCTGATCGGAACTACACGAAACAGCTTCCTCCGGACCAAACCCCTGAGGCGGTTCTTGCGCGTTATCGCGCTGCGCACCCGGAAGACCCGAACGCTACGGTCGCCCTTCCCGGTGATGCCGAATACCAAGGCCAAGCGCAGTTCGATCCTCGGGCTCAGGCCTATGTGAAGGACCGCCCTCTAACAGAGTCGCAAATCCGCGCTCAGGCTGAGGCTGACCGTCGCCTGACGACAAACGGAGACAACGCGGCTCGGGAAAATGCTCTAATGCAGGGCGTTCTTCTGGGCGGCGCGGATGAGCTTGGAGGCCGCGCCGCACAAGCAGGCCAGATGATTACCAATCTCAGCCGCCAGCTTCAGGGCTTGCCGATTGAGGTTAACTCGTCTGATCTGAATGACGCGTATGTCACCACCTTCCGCCAACAGCAGGGGGATTTCGCTCAAGCCCACCCGGTGCAGTCGATTGGCCTGAACATCGCGGGAGGCGCTCTGACGGGCGGTGCGTCACTAGGCGCTGGCCTTCCGGCGGCTATTGGTACGGGAGCAGCTTATGGGGGCGTATCGGGCCTCAATAACGGAACAGGTTCGTTTGCCGACCGGCTGCCGGGGGCCGTAGCTGGCGCGGTAGTTGGGGGCGCTACAGGCGGCGCGGTGCAGGGCATTGCGCAAGCTGCTCAACGAGGTTCGCAAGGCTTCGCACAACGACTCTCGGGTATTTCCGGAGGAACGCCTACGGGGCGCGCGGGAGATGTTCGAACGCTGCTGGACAGCGGGGTCTCGCTCACGCCGGGGCAACGTATGGGTGGGGTGGTTCAGAACGTGGAGAACCTCGCTCAGCGCGCTCCTATTCTTGGCCCTGCAATCCGTGGGGCTCGCCAGAGGGGGTCGGAAAGCCTTAATCGTGCTGTGGGCTTGAGGGCTCTGGACAATATCGACCAAGGGATTCCTGCATCTGTGTCGCCCGGATCAGATATGGTTGGGTATGTTCAACGGCAACTTGGGAGTGAGTTTGAGCGAGGATATTCGATGGTGCCTGATTTCGTTCCTGACGAGTCCCTTACCAACGGCCTGAGAGAAATTGCAGCAGCGAAGGCAGACCTTCCGCCTGAGATCGGTCGGCAGTTCGATAATATCATCAACTCTCGTCTTGAGCGCCTGACGGGAAGTGCTGTCAGTGGGCGCAGTGTAGGCGCTATTCGCAGCGAGCTTAATACGCTGGCTTCCGGATACTTGAAATCTCAAGACCCCGCTCAACAAGGTCTGGGCCGTATGATTTCTGGGGTTGCGGACGAGCTTGATAACGCCATTGCGCGTCAAAGCCCTGAGGCCGGGGCCGTTCTGGATAAAGCCCGTCAGGGCTATGCCGATTATATCCGTCTGGAGCGAGCCTCTACTGCAGCGAATGGAAACAGCTTCTCTCCGGGGCAGCTTTCTTCAGCGGTTCGCACATCTGACGGATCGGTACGCCGTGGCGCAGTAGCGCGTGGTGAGGCTCGTCTTCAAGACTTGTCGCGAGCCGCGTCAAACATCATGCCCGATGCGTTCGGGAACCCCGGCACGGCAGACGCAATCGGTCTTGGCGCTCTGGGAACAGGTCTGGTCACGGAGCCGGTTACTACGGCTGCGGTAGCTACGGGGCTGGGCGGAGCGGCGGTCCCTTATCTCATGATGGGCCGAAAGATTGTCGAACGCCTTCCTTCTAGCGCAACCGCTCGTGAAGTCGGTGCGGCGATTGACGGCGTCGAGGGCGCTGCTGAAGCTCTAGGCGTTGAGTCCGGCTTGGCTATTGAGCAGATCGCTCAGGCCGCCAACGACGCAACTGCGATGGGGCAGCCCGTACCTCGTGCCGCAAGGCAACTGCTAGACCGCGCCCGGAATACGTTGAGCGCAAACGACCCGCTTGTTCCCTACCTTGAGCGCCTTCTTTTGCCATCTCGCGCCGCAGCAGAAGAAGACCAACAATGACTATGGACAAGGTGACAGAATGCGCGCTTTGCCATAAAGCAAACATCAGAAAGAATCGGGGCAAATAGTGGCTGCTGGACGTATCGTTCTCCCACCGTACTTTCCGACCAGAGACACGGATGGTTATCCGGTTTCTGGCGCGAAGCTGTATGTCTATCAGAATAACACGACTACGCTGGTTCCTGTATATTCTGGAGACGACCTTTACACGCCTATCGCCAATCCGGTTCTGGCAAATGCCTCGGGCCAGTTTCCTGCAATCTGGGCGGAAGCGGGAACGGAAGAAGACCCGGTTCTGTATTCTATCGCAGTTACGGATGCTGACGGGGCCGCACCCGGTCGTCCTTCAGTGTTCGATGACTACAGACCGTCCGTAGATTTTGAGACTGCTACGCTCGCGCTGGTGGAGTCCTACGCGGACCAAGTCGCTATTGATGCGGCGGAATCTGCGGTCAATGCCGGTCTTGCAGAAGACGCCTATCAAGACATTGTGGACTTTGCATCTGGCTCTCCAGAAGCCGCCTCAATCGCCAACAAGGCGAACTTGACGGGTAACAATCTCGGCGCTCAGACACAGGCGTTCGTGCAGGCTTTGGGGAGCTTCCCCTCCCGGACCGTGGCCGCGAGTTCGCTTGTTGCTGCGGTTCTCACGACTATCACGCTCTATGGGTATGCCGCCGCCGGGGATTGGGGTGATCCGGTTGATTATGTCCGCAACGGGTCAAATCCGGGCAACAACGCCGGGTTTCAGACCCTGGACGGCCAGTGGTGGAGGCCGTCGGTCAATGAGCTTAAGCCAGAGATTCACGGCGCTGTAGGCAACGGCTCCACAGACGACAGCACCGCATGGCAGAACTGTGTCAACTACGCCTCTGTTGTCCGGAAGCAAGTTAGGCCTCTTTCGCGCTCTTATGCTATCGGCACGACGGTTTCTATTCCTGCTGGCGTCGTGGTTGACGGTCAGGGTCGGTATGACACCGGGACCGTTTTCATCTCTACTTCTGCATCAGGGACGGTGTTCTCGGCTGGTGGGGATTTTGTTCGCCTAACCAACTTCCAGCTTCGCTCTGCGACTGCCAAAACCGGCGGGGCGTATGTCGAGCTGAACGGTCGGTCTAACTGCTATATTGCAGATTTCGATATGTACAACGGCTTTACAGGCGTTGACATCAAAGGAACTGGCGCAAGTTTCAACCACGTCTCTAACGGCAAGTTCAACACCTTCAAGTCAGCGACCGGGATTTGTATCCGTCTGGATACGAATGGCGTCGGTAATCTGGCGACGTTCTGTAACTCAGAACACAACCCTGCTGGAAAGCCTCTCGCAAACATCGCTATTTACTCTTGCGGTGACTTCACTTCGGTAGAGTGCAATTGGCTTCAGGCCTTGAAGTGCGCCTATCTCTCTGCGGCGACCGGCAAGAACATTTCCTCCGTCAAGTTCCTTGGCGGGTATCTCGATAGCTCGGTCTGCGCTCTGTACGCCGAGGGCCTCGGAGGCAATATCGTTCGTTGCTCTGTTACTCAGGGCTGGAACGGTGGTGGATCGATTGTCGGCGGTGGCGATGGGGTTATCCTGCGCAATACCGGGGGCGGGGTTTGCGATGGCTTCGATTTCGTCCGCTGTGAATTTCCTCTGGTCACCAATGGCGTTGATTTCGATGCCGGATGGAAGAACGTCCACGTCTCGGAAAGTTCGCTAACTCAGGCGTCCGGATCGGCCTTTGTGGCCGGTAATGGCGCTACCGACTTCTCTATCTGCGATTCCATCATCGGCCCAGCTGACGGGCTTCTAGGGAACCTGATCGGGGTCAACATTGGAACTGGCTGTAATCGCTACAAGGTCAACGATAATACCATTATTGGTAACACGACCGAGTTCGTAAACGGCTCGCCGAATGCGACCATCAGAAGCGTTCTCGGGAACATCGGAATTCGCGATGAACTGCGGCTAGGTTCCGGGGTTGCAGGGGAGACCTACACCAAAGCGCGCCGGGCTGCTGACGGCTTCCTGACGACCACGCCTGAGCAAAACGGCAACAACGGCTATGACCGGGAAATCCGTTTTGGAGGCACGACCTACACCGGGGATCGCGTCTCTGAACCTGCTGCGAACGAAACGGCTCACTGGGCTCTGCTGAACCTCGCTGGCGTCTATACGCTCAAGCGTATTACTGTAGGCGCTGCTGATAGTGGCGGTGCTGGATTCCGGATGTTGAGGGTGACCAACTGATGAAAAAACCTGCTAAAATGGCTCCGGTCCGCATGACTACAGGTCGCGGGCCGATTGATAAGCCTCCCCCCAAGCCCACCAAACCTAAAAAGGGTTACTAAAATGCCTGACGAAGGCCCGATTGACGAACCTCCCCCGCCGCCCAAATGCCCGATCTGCGGGAAGCCTCTGTCTCAGGGGAATCATGATCACCAGTCCGGTCCTGAAGGTCCGTAGGTGATTTACTACACTGTCCTGATTCTGGTGACGGTGGGAGCGCTCTGTAACAAGAGCGCTCTTCCGTATGCACTTGTCTTGTGCACGGTCTGGGCAGTGTTCTGTGTTCTGGGTCGCTTCGACCTCTACGGCGTTTATCCGTGGGTTGACGCCGTCTCTATCTATCCGCTTGCGATCCTTGCTTGGCTCAGGCCGAGATGGTGGAATGTGACCTTGGTATGCATTTGTTTTGTAACGGTTACGACGCACCTAGTGTTCTGGACAGCCTACTATTCCGACGTGTATCTAGGTGAGGAGTACAAGACTGCGTTGAGGTCGCTTTTTCTTTTGTCCATGGCTGTCGCTCTTGTGGGGGATATTGATGTCAAACGACTCGTGGGCCTTGCTGTCGAACGCATGCTGGGCCTTTTCTCTGGCGCTCCTTCCGCTGGCTTTGCTCGTGGTCTTTCTGGTCAGACTTCCCGGAAAGAAGAAGTAGGTGACCGTCCTTGGTCTGGCGCTGTTCGCCGTATTCAGCATCGCAAGCATCGGATGGGCGATAGGGAAGTTAACATCTCCTGTAGGGGTGGTGGCAACCAAGCGCCCCTCTGCAATCGACGCTCTGATGTCGGCTCCAATAGCCGCGTACACATATCCACCAAAGAGGCCTGAAGAAGTGTCTGAGGAAAACCACGTGGGTCCGGGTGACGTTGACATTCGCATTGAGCTGGCAAAGCAGGGCCAGAAGGTCGAAGGCCTGACCAATACGGTTGAGCGTGAATTCGCCCGTATGGCTGAGGCTCTTGGCAAGCACGCGGATGCCGTTAACAACGCCTTTGCCGCCATGAAAGCCGACTTCACCAGCAAGGCCGATACGGCGGCGCTGGCTGATAAGGTCGCCAAGGTAGAGCGGGTGGTCTATGGGGCTTGCGGGGTGATCCTGCTGGCCGTTCTCGGGGCTCTTGTGGCCCTTGTGGTGGTCAAGCCATGAAACGCGTCAAGTTCGCCTTTGCCGAAGTCCTCCTGAGTCTGGCCGTGGCGGGCATGATCATTCTAGGCGTGTTTCTGATCATGGAGCGTCTGAAGCCAGCAGCGGTTGAGTTCTCATCCTTCCTCGTGATTGATTATCCTCCGGTCCTGATCGCGGAGGCAAAGCGGCGCAACATTGACGGCTGCTCCAATGGCATTCAGGCAGACATCCGGGACAACAGCGGTTCGATCACTCGTCTTCCAGTTCCGGCGCGGACGATAGCCGGTAACTTCTCACGCTATCCTCTGGTGATTCCTGATGGTGTTCCAGCGGGCCGGTATCAGGTCCATATTCGGGAGATCGTCGTGTGCCCCGGAGAGACGCTTCAAACCATCGACACCCCGTGGCTTCCTCTGGAGATCGGACAGTGAAGAACGTCAAAGGTCCCGGCTGGCCCGACGCTAGAGGTTGGGTCTCCGTAGCGATGATCGCCATGATGGGGTGGGCTCTCTGGGCTCTCCTGTTTGCCAAGATTCCCGATGAGAACCGAGACCTGTTCATTGCCCTTTGCTCTGGCGTGGTTGGCGCAGCAGTGAAGGACATCGTGTCTTTCTATGTGGGTTCGTCCAAGGGTGCCGCCGATGCGAATGCGCGGGTTGATGCCGTTATCGAGGCTACGAAAGACAAATGACTAATACGGCCCTCTTTGACGCGATCAGGAAGGTCAAGGGGTCGCCCCTGACGCAATCCGACGTGGACACCATCAACGCCGCTCTAGGAGGCTCTGTAGGGCCTGCAACGGCGTCTGGCGCGAAGTCTATCGGTGCAGCGGGCCTTTCGCTCATCAAGGAGTTTGAAGGGCTCCGATTGAAGGCCTATCCGGACCCTGCAACCGGCGGCGAACCGATTACGATAGGCTGGGGCCACACGGGCGGCGTTCCGCTGGGCCTAACCATCTCAGAGGCTCAGGCCGAGGGGTTCCTGAGGTCTGATCTGGTCCGGTTCGAAAAGGCCGTGAACCGTCTGGCCCCGAAGACTACCAAGAACCAGTTTGATGCTCTGGTCAGTTTTGCCTTCAATCTGGGCGAAGGCAACCTTGAGAAGTCCACGCTTCTCCGCGCCCACAATGCCGGAAACTATGAAGGCGCTCGCTCTGAGTTCCTGAGATGGAACCGCGCCAATGGAAAGGTGATGGCGGGTCTGACACGCCGCCGGGAAGCTGAAGCGGCTTTATACGCCAAACCCTAAAACCAATAAGGGCAGAGACGGAGGTCTAACGCTCTATCTCTGCCCTTTGTACGCTACTGGTTTTGAGTTTATGCCTGAGAAAGCCGTTCGCGCAATGCGTAACCTTCTAGGGGCCAAAGCTGCTTGATGGCGTCTTCGTAGGCGAAACGTTTACCCTTTTCAGGGTCAAAGTTTTCCGGGCTCGCCGGGGCGGACTTACCTATGACGGTAAAACCGTTCTGCATCACGAGAATGCAGATCGTAAGCAGCTTCAGAGGATCGCCGGGATAGGTAGCCACGTTCTGCGCCGAGGTGACGGCTTGGTCGGCGGTAAAGTAGTGCTCCCGGTTGATTTTGCCTTCCATATCCGCGAGCGAAACGCGTGGGTGGGTGGCTTTCGACGCCGAATATTCTTCGGTGGCTTTCAGAGTATCGCTGTCCATGTCAGGACTCCAGCTAATGCGTCAGGTTCAACGCAGATGACAGCCTAATCCAAAACCGATACAATCGGCAAGAAGGAGAAAGACGATGGAAGACGGAAAGATGGTCCGCCTATTGGCTTTGAGTGTCGTCGCCTTTCTCTGCGTTCTGGCTGTTGTCGTGACCTTCGGCTGGCGTCCTTAGCAGACCCAGAGCCTGAAGCTGGCCAAGTTTCCTATCGTACGTTTCTATAGCCAGAAACAGCGCTTCGATAGGCGTGCGGACAACCGGTGGGACAAGCATCCACATGGGTTGTGGCAGAGCATCCCGGACTTGTCGAAGGCGATTGGCCGCGATGGCTACCGGGCCAAGGACTTTGTCGATTTCAGCGATGGGGTTCATGTCGGCTCCTAGAGGGCGGCGGTTGATGGATTGTACGGACGAACAGCCGGAGTCGTTCGCTTGTCGCGTTCGGCCTTCAGCCTTGCCATTAGATCAAGGTCTTGTTCAGCGGTGAACCCGCATCCGGGTCTGATCAGGGAAACATCCGGAGAGCCGCCACCCCAAGCGATGATGAGGTCTAGGTCTCTGTCGGAGAGGGTCATTTATGTTTGTCCGCGTAGTTTTGAGCAGACTGAATGATTCCGTTCTTGATGGATTCTGTGCCGTTAGCAGACAAGATTTGGCTCACGGTTTCCAGCGCTCCCGCGTAAAAGGCGGCGCGTAAAGCCCCTTCTCTCTGCTTTTCATCCAAGCTTATGCAAAGCTCATTGTGCACGCGATCTAGCTCCAATGTTTGGCTCATTCTTTCTCTCCTACAGTGAATACGACGCCATGAGCAGCGCCCCAGCCGTACACGATCTCCAAAAGCCCGCTGGCTTCTTCCTTGGATAGTTTGCTGGACGAAGTTCCGAGATTGACGAAACCTGTCCCTTCGGTGTTCGGCACAATCCGAACTTCCCGGTTCAGGGCATCCATGAAGATCAGTTTGAAGTCCTCCGGAGAGAGCTTCTGGCCGTGATACGCGACCTGTGTCGCAATGTCCGTCAAAGCGCTCCAGAGGGCATCGTTTTGAGCCAGAGTCCTCTTAGGCCCGCTGAAGGTAAACCTAGTGCCCTCCGGAAGCCCGTCAATCCATCGCTTTGCTCTTGCGCGGACTTGGTCGTTAGCGAGGATCAGGAGGGCACGTCCGGTCACGCAACCGCTCCAGAGGCCTCTACGATGCGCTCTAGGGTCTCTTCTACCTTCTCCCGCGCCTTGACCCGCATCTGGGCCAGAACACCCTTGTTGGCGTCCCTCCAGAGACGAACGTCATCCGCCGTATGAACGCACGTCGTGATGGTCCCAAGAAGAACCCGGAGCGTAGCGCGGCTTTCCGGAGAGCCCCACTCAAACTCTGTCGTGAAGCGTTCCAACAGAGCCTCAAGCTTGGCGTGTTCGCTTTCCTCGATCTGCTTCCATTGATTCACAGCGACCCACGGAGAGGGAATGTCGTACAGGTAGCGACCAATACCCCAGCGGACTGCGGCACGCTTGAAAGCATCCGACAAAGCGCCTTTCTCGGCTTCAATGTCGGAATCGCCTGCGCCATCAGCTTTCCAAACCCAATCTTGATCTCCTACATCAATGCCAATGTCGCAGACCGTCTTGTTGCCTGCATGGCTGTATTTGCACTGCCATCCAGAAGGACCGCAGACCTCATCCAGACGGCCCATAACGTCACGGGCATCCAGATATGCGAGAGCCATGCCTGACGGCTTGTCCTTCGCCATCTTGCCGATTCGCCATGAGACCTTGTCTGGCGGAAAGGGGGCGGCGAGAGCGTCAAAGTCGATTGTCATTCTGTCTCCCGAAGAGCCTCTTTCAGCTCCTCAATCTGTTGTTTGTGATAGTTCCAGCTAGACGCCTTCAAGACCTCAAGGTCACAGAGAGCGGAAAGCCGGGAGTGAGGGGTCCAGCCGTGTGGCCCATTGATTTCAATCTGGCCGTTAGAGCGGCGGGCGTATTCGTGGGTCATTTGATAGGCATCCATGCGTCTGACCCGTAGACGACGCGTTCACCGCCCCACATTACAGTCCATGTCCTGACACCAAATCCAATCATGGTGTACGATGCGCGGACCTTTCCCCCCTTGGGACCGCGCAGATATACTGTTTGCCCGTCCTTTGGCGCGGTCTCAATCGGTTGCCACTCAGCCATGCATAAATTCCTTGTTCGGACCCATCGACGCTAACTGAAGCTCGATCCTGTGGGCTTCATTCGTCAACGCGGCTTGCTCTGCGTACAGGTTCTTGCGGGCCTTCTTCTGATTCCGGGCGATCTCAATCCGTCCAAGCAGTTCAGAGCGTTGGAGGTC
>Ga0247739_10000060_pt1 | contig 41485 bp, 33 predicted proteins | sample UWRJL058202B2_FD_180943 | JGI IMG/M metagenome (GOLD analysis project Ga0247739, IMG submission 180943) | Plant litter microbial communities from Arlington Agricultural Research Station in Wisconsin, United States - UWRJ-L058-202B-2 | ecosystem: Environmental > Terrestrial > Plant litter >...
AATCAGGCTTTTACTTTGTATACCGAAATCTTCCGGTTTGATGGTGTACTCGCGAATCACGCCATTTTTTAATTCAGCAATTTGCGTTTCAGCCGCCAGACTAATTTCATCCAAACCATCTTTGGCGTGAACAACCATGACATGTTCGCTGCCCAAACGTGCCAGCACTTCTGCCATAGGTTTGCAAAGCGCTCCATTAAAAACTCCGATCACCTGGCGCTTAACATTAGCGGGATTAGTAATGGGGCCCAAGATATTAAAAATAGTGCGCAGGCCCAATTCTTTACGCGGGCCAATTGCGTGTTTCATAGCGCCGTGATGTGCAGGCGCAAACATAAATCCAACGCCGATCTCTCTTACACAACGCGCAACTTGCTCGGCAGTAATGTCCAGCTTTATACCGGCAGCCTCAAGAACATCTGCACTACCCGTTGAACTCGATACTGAACGGTTACCATGCTTGGCAACACGACCGCCTGCTGCTGCTACAACAAATGCACTTGCAGTAGACACATTAAATAAATTCGCACCGTCACCACCTGTGCCGCACGTATCAACCAGATAATCTGCGTTGATATCAACCGGCGTTGCAAGCTCGCGCATAACCATTGCTGCGCCGGTGATTTCATCCAGGGTTTCACCCTTCATGCGCAGTGCAACTAGAAAGCCACCAATTTGTGCTTGCGTTGCTCCACCGGTCATGACAATACGCATAATCTCAATCATTTCCTCAGTACTGAGATCAACGCGTGCGACCAATGTATTTAATGCTTGTTTGATATCCATCGCTTACCGCCTTTTATTAGTGAGGCTATTTTTCAATTACAAAAAAAGACGCATCATTTTTTTATTGAGCTTTTGATTTATCAGAACGACTATCGCTTCAATTACACGTTAATAGCGTAATTAAGTTTTATTTCATCACCATGCATTCCGCGAAATCCCCAATTACACGAAGGGCTTTCGTAAATACAAATTTCAACATCCATATTATCAATTCCAACATCAGCTTTAATTCTGTCGAATAACAACCTGATTAATTTTTTTCGTGCGTCAACTGAGCGACCTTCAATCATTGTAATTTCTATAATGATGTACGCATCGCTTCTGCCTGCAGGCATAAAAAAATCATCTTTCTCCAAACCGATAAAGCGATGCGCGCGTTTATCGGCAGGAAATTGCAAAGCATCCATTACGCACGAGTGAATAACATCCGACAATGTCTGTTTAATTGGGTCGAGGTTTACCTTCAATCCATAAATTTTAATTTGCGACATCTCATTCTCCTCGCCTTATTCACCAGGCTGCAACCCGTCATAACCTTCAACAATTGTTACATCGACGCGACCAGCATTTTCACGCAACGCTTTGACTGCTTGATATTCCTGGCTGTGCCAGCAATCAACAGCTACTTGATAACTAGGGAACTCAAGAATCGTATTACGTGAACGCGCCGAACCTTCTACTACTTCACATTGTCCAGCTCGTGCCAAAAAATGCGCACCGTATTTTTTAAAAACATCCGCAACAGAAACTACATAATTGTTGAAGGCTGCTGAATCATCAACCTCAATATGAACCATCCAGTAACCTTTAGCCACAGCTGCCTCCGTTACTTACCTTCAAGGAAATTACGCAGCATGTCGTGACCATGCTCAGTCAAAATTGATTCAGGATGAAATTGCACACCTTCAACTGCAAGTGTTTTGTGCTTCACTCCCATAATTTCGGCCATGCTGCCGTCTTCATTTTGGGTCCAGGCAGTAATTTCCAAACAGTCGGGAAGTGTTTCTTTTTCAATGACCAATGAATGGTAACGCGTGGCTTGAAATGGATTTTTTAAACCAGTGAAAACGCCGATATTTTTATGATAGATCGGCGATGTTTTCCCATGCATAACAAAGGGCGCGCGAATAACTTTTCCGCCAAATGCCTGACCAATACCTTGATGCCCAAGACACACGCCCAACAATGGAATTTTTCCAGCAAATACTTTTAACGTCTCCACCGACACACCTGCCTCATTAGGCGTACACGGACCAGGAGAAATAACAATTTTTTCTGGCGCAAGCGCGGCAATTTCATCGATAGTAATTTCGTCGTTGCGCACAACTTTTACGTCTGCACCCAATTCACCGAAATATTGAACCAGGTTGTACGTAAAAGAATCGTAATTATCAATCATCAATATCATTTTATTTCTCCTTTCACGTCGAAGCTTCCTACCATATCAACGGCTTTAAAAATTGCGCGAGCTTTATTCATAGTTTCTTTCCATTCCAATGCAGGAATAGAGTCTGCAACTACACCAGCACCAGCTTGCACATATAATTTGCCGTCTTTTATAACCGCTGTACGAATCGCAATGGCAGTATCCATGTTGCCATTCCAGGAGATATAACCGACTGCTCCGCCGTAGATGCCGCGCTTTTCAGTTTCAAATTCGTCGATAATTTCCATCGCTCGAATTTTAGGTGCGCCACTCAATGTGCCAGCAGGTAAGGCTGCGCGCAGCACATCCATTGCATCGAGACCTTCTTTCAATTTTCCGGTGACGTTGGAAGTGATATGCATAACGTGTGAGTAGCGTTCCACTACCATTTTATCGGTAAGTTCTACGCTACCAATTTCTGCAACGCGACCTACATCGTTGCGCCCTAAGTCGATCAGCATTAAATGTTCTGCAATTTCTTTCGGGTCATTTACCAATTCTATTTCCAGTGCGCGATCTTCTTCAGGCGTGTAACCGCGACGACGAGTGCCCGCGATCGGGCGGACTGTCACTTCCCCATCTTCCAACCGCGCAAGAATTTCCGGGCTGGAACCTACGACATGATGGTCACCCAGATTCATAAAATACATATAGGGTGATGGATTTAAATTACGTAATGCGCGATATAAATTTATTGGCTCTTGAGTGAAATCAATCGAAAGACGTTGCGAGATAACCACTTGCATGGTGTCTCCCGATAACACATATTCTTTAATATCATCTACAACTTTATGAAATTTTTGCTCACCAAAATGCGATGTAAAATGTGGCTCGCTGTGGGCATTCATACCTAACGTCAAGCTGGGAGTCTTGGGGATTTCGCCGCGTAGCTTGGTTTCAAGTTCATCCAATCGCGTGTTGGCTTTTGCGAAAGCATTTTCAACATCGGGATTCGCGTGAATAACAAAAATTAATTTTCCGGCGAGATTATCAAATACTAAAACTTCATCAGATACGCTCAATAAAATATCTGGCGTGCCTATGATATCTTTCGGTGTTGTGGCTTTTAAATGTGGTTCAACATAGCGTGCGCAATCGTAAGCAAAATATCCAACCAAACCGCCAGTAAAGCGCGGTAAATTCGGTAGCTCAGGTGCGCGATAACGAAGTTTAAATTCTTCCACAAACTCAAGCGCATCTGCACGAGTGTGACGCTCAACAATTTCACCATCGCGCTCAATCTGAATTTGATCACCAAAGGCTTTTAGAATAGTGCGCGCCGGCAAACCGATCATAGAATATCGGCCCCACTTTTCACCACCCTGCACGGATTCAAATAAATAGGAGTATGGCCCACTGGCCAATTTCAAATAAGAAGAAAGTGGAGTATCCAAATCGGCTAATACTTCGCGCACAACAGGAATACGGTTATAGCCTTGCTGGGCTAACTCGGCAAAATGTTCGGGAGTCATGTCGTTACCTTTTTCACTCGCCCATTTCGTATGGACAAGCCATTATCTTTTTTGTAATTAGGTTTGCTACTTCATTATTCAACGATAAAACGCAAACCAGGAGAAGGTGCCTCACATGCAAACACAACTATCAGCTTGCACACAGGCGAAACGAACTAGCGACGCCATCGGGCGGCGAGGTGGGCAGCGCACTCTGTAGTGATAAAAGTTGCGTGTTTCAAGGGGATGTTCCTAAGGCAAAGCGCCCAAATGATGTGAAAACAAGTGTACTGAAATAATCTGGAAATGCCTACCCTCAAATCTCCCTTAATTAATACTGGGTCAAAAACTTGCGGCCTTAAGCTCAGAACGCATCGCTTCAATAACGGCGTTGTAATCCGGTGCGCCGAAAATCGCCGAACCAGATACAAATGTATCTGCTCCCGCTTCAGCAATTTCGCGAATGTTAGTTACGCCAACGCCACCATCAACTTCAAGGCGGGTAGAAAAGCCGTTTTGATCAATTAGCGCACGAGCTTCGCGTAATTTATCCAGGGTGTGAGGTATAAACTTCTGGCCGCCAAAGCCGGGGTTCACAGACATAATCAACAACATATCCAATTTATACAGCACGTGGTTTACTTGCTCTAGAGAGCTGGCGGGATTTAGCACTAAACCGGGTTTACAACCTTTCTCTCTAATTAATTCAATTGAGCGATCCACGTGGCGTGAAGCTTCAGGATGAAAACTGATATAGGTTGCACCCGCATCTGCGAATTGAACTATGAGGTCGTCTACCGGTTCTACCATGAGGTGTACATCTATAGGTGCAGTGATGCCGTGCTTGCGGAGTGCCTTGCATACCATAGAGCCTATAGTGAGATTAGGCACGTAGTGGTTATCCATCACATCAAAATGAATAAAATCGCCGCCAGCGGCTAGAACAGCATCCGCCTCTTCGCCTAAGCGCGCAAAATTGGCGGATAGAATGGATGGGGCAATTTTGAAATCTCGATTAAAATTCGGCATAGCTCAAAAATTTTCCAGTTACGATTCAATTGCTGAGGAGATGCACTATGCTCTCCTGAAGATACACGCATTCTAAAGAGATGCATTTGGATAAGGCAATGAAAGAAATATGCCCAGCTCAAACAGACGCACGCGCAATTCATTAAAATTCATATTCATGACAGGACTTTTCTGCCAGAGTTGCCTTTGTTTTGCGCAAAATGCTCCTGCAGCTACGGAAGCATCCGCATCAAGTGCAATTTCATCTGCGACTCCTGAAAAACCCATCTACACCAGTAGCGCTGAACGCGATAACGAATTGTTAGTAAAAGCCTTCACCGCTATCGCCAAAACCGAAGAACTCTTATGGTTGACAACGCCGGACGAAAAAGTGCTTTCACTCTATAAAGTCGGTGAAACACGCAAAACTCTCGGCCTGCTACTGATTATGCATGCTCCTGAAGTGCCGCAACTCTGGCCCGCAAACCTGGAAAATATAAGGCGAAATCTGCCGTTATATAGTTGGTCCACAATCGCCCTGCCCTTGCCTGGTAAATACGCGGCTGCAGCTCCGCGGCGCGATCCATTGGTAGCACGCACTCCAGCAACTGAGCCAGGCGCGGCTAGCTCCGCACCGGCGGCGCTAGTAAGTTCAGCGGTTTCGTCAGAATCATCCAGTGAAGAGTCCAAGCCAATTGTTGCGCGAGACAAGCTTATCGGGGGGCGAGTGACCGCTGCGGTGGGAGAGTTTAATAAATTGGAGAAATTGGATTTGGCCGTATTAGTGGATAACAGCAGCGCGCCAGATGCATTGGCGGCGCTCTATCAACAGTTCAACATAGCAAAAGAGAATACCGCTGAAAGTGCTTTAAAAGCGCTGGTATTGGTAAACATGCACGATCAAGAGCCATTAACAAAACCGCAATTAGCCGCTATTTTTGCCAGCGGCAATTTGCGGGTGATGGACGTATTCTTTAACCCCGATAACAACGCACAAGCGGAACTACGACGGCTGCATAAATCCGAAGCCATGCGTCAAAATGTAAAAGATTATCAGCAATTAATTTTACCCATGCAGCCCAACGTAACTGTAGAAGATACGCAAAGCTTCTGGTTAGGAAAAATTCATGGATTTTTAAATAAGAATAACCTGAGCTCTAAAAACAGTTCTTCAGCAAAAGCGGGCCAGCAATAAGACCTGATAGCGCGAATTAAAGAATTTCAGAAAAGAAGAGTGGGGCCAGAAAGATTAATTACCGGCCCCATAACAATCTTGTAGTGGCAATGATTCCACCCAACAGCAATGACCTTAATCTCCTTATCACCTGTGTATTTGCCTTCTGCGTCCTTACACCCAAATCCTCCCGCATTCCCGCGCATTTGAATAATCATTTAGATCGCTCCTGTCCTAAAACTCCTTTTAACCGTTGCTCCTGCAACTATTATTTAAACGTCCTGTATGCTGAAAATTCCCTCTACTATCTACACTCCTGTACAGACTCATCCATTCTATTACTATCGGAAGTGACGTCCCGTCACCTGAAATAATTAGTCGCATCCATTGACCTTACTTGGCCAACCTCACTTCCCTGAAGACCTCCTTGTTGAAGCTATTGTCATGGAATTGAGTGGATGGGCATAGTCGCAAATCACGCTAAATCGTGTAGGACATTAGCTATATGAGCAGAAGACAATAACGTCTAAGTGGCAGAGATTAGCGTGTTAAACGGAATTTTTAATGTCAGCCAACCGTTGATGCACAGCTCCGATTACAGGAGGGTAACAACCACGAGTGGCCAAATAATGTTCATTAAATAATTGAAAATAATCTAATAAAACCTGACTATTTTTTTCTTCACCCGCCAACTGTAAACACAAAGCAGCGGCTTCTGCGGTGGATAAATAATTATCTTGATGGGATTTTCGTACGGCGTATCCTCGTAGCGCACCTTCCGGCAAAGCCACACAAGGCACATTTTCTAACCAACGGCTTAAATGAAACATACGGCCGCTTTGTTTCCAGGTGGCATCCAACAAAATAAATGTTTTTATTTTTTGATTATCAGGAAGCTTAGAAAATACCTCACGCGATTTTTCTTTAGCTTCTGGAGTATCTGCAGGAAAAACAATGAAGCATTGGCGAGCTTCGTCGTGCAATAAATTCAGCAAGGCGCGCTCAGGCTCTGTACGGCTCCAACAGAAAGCGTGGGACTGTGCGGGAAATGCATCGGCGATTAAACGACCGGTATTAGTAGGTTTAAAAACTTCAATGCGATGGAACAGAAGTACAAATTCAGAACGAGATTCCAGCTGGGGTTGCCAATTACAAATACAGGCATACACAGCCAATTGACAATGTTCACAGCGAATTACCGATTTTCCACGCGCAGAAAATTCCGTAGTGGATTCCGCCATACAGCGTTCACGCAAATAATGGAACGACGTTTTTAATTTTTGCATACAAGAAATCAACTGGAAGGTTCTACAACGAGAAGAAAATAGCTATAGATGGGAAGTGCGCAATCTTAACATCGTGCAAAGCTATTTGGCGCGATTTAAACGTGTCAGCTAATAAGTACGAAGAAATAAAAAAACCCGCTATTCGCGGGCCTAAGACTGGAGATTACAAAAACTGGGGTTCTTGAATAATTTTAACCGGCTTGAAGTTCACTCACATGAGAATCCAAATGACTCTCATCTTCGGATATTCTGCCGTAGCCGCTATCACTCAACAAACCATGGCGCTTGAGCAGAGTTCGCATAACATTGCGCGAAATTCCAAGCAGGGCTGCACCATGAACCTGATTAGATCTCACGTAAGAAAATGCTTGATGCACAATCAAACTTTCCAGTGCTTCAAAGTGTGCGCCGTCACCATACTCTGTAAACAGTCTACGCAGCTGTAATGCGATAATGGATAAGGGATCATCTTTAGTATTATTAACAACCAAATTAGCAGATTGTGTCGACGGGGCATTATTTTGCGCAATTACATTTACATTGGGTAATGATTGCGGAGTAGAACGCGTTGTACCTGTATCCCATCCACCTGTCACTTTTAAATGCGATGCATCAATAGTATTTGAGCTTGCAACCAATAACGCAAAATGCACAACGTTTTCCAGCTCGCGAATATTTCCCGGCCAAGAATAACCCAACAATAAATCTATCGCTTCAGCAGAAAATTGTGGTTGTCTAGAGCCCATACGCTGACTGTAAGATTTTAAAAAATATTCAGCCAACGGTAAAATATCGCCTGGTCTGTCGCGCAATGGTGGAAGCTTTACGTGCGCGATATTAATTCTGTAAAGCAAATCGCGACGGAAATGACCTGCGTTCACCGCGTAATCTAAATCAACGTTGGTTGCAGCTACCAAGCGTACATCGACCGGAATAGATTTACGTGAACCAATACGTACAACTTCTTTTTCTTGCAGTACCCGTAACAATTTTACTTGCAGTTGTAATGGTAAATCGCCAATTTCGTCTAAAAATAATGTGCCACCGTTTGCTGCTTCAAACCAACCTTCACGCTTGCCTACGGCACCGGTGAACGAACCTGCTTCATGGCCGAATAATTCGCTCTCTGCTAAATGATCGCTAATCGCGCCGCAGTTAACTGCGAGAAATGGCCCCTTTCTACCACTCAACAAATGTATATGACGCGCTACCAATTCTTTACCTGTTCCCGTTTCACCACCAATTAACACGGGGGCCTCACTGGGAGAAATGCGCTCGATATATTCCAATAAATCTGCTGATATTGGATCGGAAAACACCAGAGCTTTTGCTCTCACCGACAAAGGTTGTGCGTTGCCACCCTCGAGCGAAAGAACCACAGGTTGTTTAGATGTTTCAGGCACGGTGTTACCTCGATTTTATTTTTACAATGACTAGGCGTATTTTTTACGAACTAATTAAAAGTTTTGGAACTAATTTAAAAACAAGTGCTACACATTAATTGAAGCCATTGTAAAAGCTAAATTGAAAAAAATTAAGGAATTTAAAAATCTAAAGTTATAACAAAAAAAATTACAGTTTTTATGAGCTCGAAGAACCAAAAAGAGTCGTCTCATAACTGAAAACACCTGCACAAGGCAGGTGTTTTTTAAGCCAAATCACATGTGTTTTACTTCACATAAATTTTATCGAAGATTCCACCGTCACCGAAATGTTCTGGTTGCGCTTTGCCCCAACCACCGAAATCAGCAATAGTTACGAGAGTTAATTTAGGGAAGTTTTTAGCGTAAGTAGCCGCGACTTCTGGATTACGTGGACGATAATAATTTTTCGCAGCAATAGTTTGGCCTTCTTTGGAATATAAATACTCCAAATAAGCTTTTGCCACAGCAGTATTACCTTTAGCTTCAGCATTTTTATCGACAACTGCTACAGATGGTTCAGCGAGAATAGAAATAGATGGAGATACTATGTCGAATTTATCTGCACCAAATTCTTTTAATACCAAGTGCGCTTCATTTTCCCAAGCGAGCAATACATCACCTACACCGCGCTGAGCAAAAGTAGTAGTTGAGCCACGAGCACCTGAGTCCAATACAGGAACATTTTTATAAAGCTTGGCTACGAACTCTTGCGCTGCTTGATCTGAACCTAATTTCTTTTTAGCGTAACCCCAAGCTGCAAGATAATTCCAACGTGCGCCGCCAGATGTTTTTGGGTTAGGAGTAATAACTTCGATACCTGGCTTAACTAAATCGTCCCAATCCTTAATTTTTTTCGGATTACCTTTTTTCACCAGGAATACGATGGTAGACGTATAAGGTGCGCTGTTGTCAGCCAAACGAGTTGACCAATCTTCTGGTAGTAACTTGCCTTTTTTTGCCAACGCATCAACGTCTGCTGCCAATGCGAGAGTTGCAACGTCTGCTTGCAAACCGTCGATAATTGCACGTGATTGACTACCGGAGCCACCGTGGGACTGCTCAACCTTTACATTGTCACCGGTTTTTTCCTTCCAATATTTAGTGAAGGCCGCGTTGTACTCCACATACAATTCGCGAGTTGGATCGTAGGACACGTTCAACAAACTAATATCTTTTGCAAAACTGGTGGATGATATTAATAGAGTTGCAGCCAAGAGGGCAGCACGTTTAGCAAACAGCTTCATTAGAATTTCCTCATAAATAAAAGTAAACAACAAACAATTAATTTCGTTGCTGAATGGACATATGCCATATCTATGCCAGCAATATTAATTTTTTAGATGAGTTATTTTTTGATGTTGAAAAAAAATTATATGTGCGCTACATGCAACAAAAATTTAATAGAAGAAGTGTGAGATTGAAACAATCAAGCACATGAAGATTAAAACATAAGCAAATTTATGCGACTTTCGCTATAACAAATTAACAGAAAGAAATAAGGTTTTTTCAATTATTAGGCGGCTAAAAAAATTTAACCGTTCTTCTCCATACCTTTTAACAATCAGAGATACGCTGCAGAATATAGAGAGGTGTTTTTACAGCAGGCATGTTTAAAACCAAACAATTTTACCTAATTAACTGTTTGATTGCCAACATTTAAAATTCTAATTAGCTTCCCTGTGTATTAAAAGAAGCACGTGCTGGTGACATATAAAGCAGTATTTCGGATGAGAAACTTCGGTTGAATCATTAACTGGTTCAACTTGGCAGACCGGAGGAGCTAATAGAAGATGATTAATAGAGATAAAAAAATCAGCGAAAAAAGGTGGAGTGGAAAAGCAGCACAAAAGTGCTGCAAAACTGGCCATTAAAATTTATATTTTAAGCCGACTCTAACCGAGCGAGGCTCTTCTGCTCGGCTGACACGACCGCCTTCAGCATCAAACGCATTTTCGTAAAAATAAACGATATCTTTGCCTTGATGATCCAGCACATTCAAAACTTCGCCATAGAGAGTGAATTGTGCGAAGTCATAAGCCAAACGCACATTCAACATAGTCTCTGCGTCTGCACGTTCTGAATTATCCGGCAAGAGCGGGTATGGTCCCAGATATCGCAAGCGCGCACTAAACTCCCAGGCATCGCGGGTTGCAGCAATGCCTAGTTCACCCGCATGCTCCACACCACCCTCCACATATTTTCCACCGGCGGCTTCAGGATCCTCATTACGGGCCTGACTGCCGGTGTAAACCGCATCTAATCCTAGCCAGGATACCGGACGCCAAAAACCAACCAACTCATAACCTTTACGCTCGGTTCCGCCCTTGGGTTCCACCGAATTAGAGTCGCCCACAAAGATCAATTCACTTGATAAATTGAGCACCCAATAAGCTGCGGTAACTTTAAAACTACCTTGCTCAAAACGCGCACCAGATTCATAACCCGTTCCGCGAACCAGGCCTGGTACAGATACCTCTTTATTAACAACACCGCGTGCGTCATTGGAATGAAACCCCTGCCCCCAATTTGCGTAGAGTTCAACTTGATCGTTAACAACGTATGCAATTCCCACTTTTGGCGATGCAATCGAATCATCATCTTCCCCGCGCGCGGCAGATGACCCAGAACCGCGATTCACATCTACATCGAAATCATAAAACTCACCGCGCAAACCGGCGCTCAACCGCAATTTATCAACCGGCTTCCAGGTTGCCTCAGCGTAAAGCCCAACTGAACCTTCATTAATAGCATTGTTGCTGATGTTCTCGATAAAGCGCCCTTGCTCGGTAGCATTGAGCCCGACTTTATTAATATGGTCATAACGCCATTCGCTGCCGACCAATAACTCAAAGGCTTCATCTTTAAAAAAGTTGCGTTCGTAGCGTCCGCCAAATGTATCGCGTCGATCAAACTGATCAATCTGGCCGTCATCCATATACGTAGGGTTCGACAACATATGCCAATCATAAAATTGACCGTAAAGAGTTGCTCGCCAGTCGTCGCCTGACCAATTACTGGTGAGTATCCAACGTCGGGTGGTGCCATAGGCGCTCGTGTCCAGCGAGCAATATTCGTCTTTGCATTGCTCACTCCCAAAAGCGCTTTCGGGGGTCTGTTCAGTAGGATGCCAAGTGGCCAAATACCCTGATAAAGATACATCCCAGGTTCCATAATCCGTTTTTTCAGAATACTTACCCCATACGGACTCATGCTGCAAATCTTCCGAAAGCTCCCAAGGGCCATCGTAGGTTTTGTATTGGCCGATGAGCGTGAGCTGCCCGTCACCAACATCTGTAGTGCCGCCACCTGCGACGCGCCCCCAACCGTAAGAACCAGTTTCCAGCGCGACGAACGCATGCTCCAGGCTGCTAATACTTGTCATATAGCCGCTACCGGCCATAGAAAAATCGCCGGATGACGCACGATAAGTACCTTTGCGGTAATCAATGCGCTCAACAGTTTCTGGAATGAGCCCGTTAACATCCAAATAACCTTGCCCGTGGCCGTGGGTGCGCAGATTCCACGGAACGTCATCTATGTAGGTAGTGAAATCAGTCCCGTGGTCGAGATTAAAACCCCGCAAAAAATATTGGTTGGCTTTGCCGCTGCCGGAATGCTGAGCGGCAATCATTCCTGGCACTGCTTCTAATAAATCTGCAACGCGCAACATGGGGCGCACTAACAAATCATTACCGGCTACTGCGCCTTCACTCGCAGCGGCCGCAGAACCAATCAAATTTTCACCACGGCCAAAGACAACAACTTCGTCAACGACAAAAAGAGTTTGGGAATTCAATGAGGTATCAGCTGGTACTGCAGGAGAGACTTGCGCAAGCAGAGAAGTTGAGAACATTGCGAAACTTGTGAGCGCAAACAAAAAACCAAAATTTTTTATAGTTACCACACGCGGTCGACTCCATGATCCACGCACTTTCCAGTTTTGCACAAACATCTTCCCGCTCCGAATACTGTAGGACGAACTCAGTCACTATTTGCTAGATAATAATTTAGTCAGTAGTTAAACGCGGAGATACTAAAGAGATACATTCAAAACAAAAAAGATTTTTTATTTATTAGCTTATAACGCTTTTAAAACAATAACTGATTACTTCTCAGCAGATAAATTGAAAAATAACTTTCAGCCTGTTGAATTAATAACACAACAATAATTTATTGTTTTTTATTCAACAGCAACATGATGATATTAAAACAGATACGCTTTTCAAAAACGCTTAGTGCTGCGTAGATATTTAATTTCAACATAAATATTCAGTGTACTAATTGCAGTATTCACTGCTGCTTTAAACGACCCTCTGTTTATTTTTCATCACCAATCTAAACATTGGCATAGATATTGAGAAAGGGTTCCCCTGATTTTATCTCACTATTTTTATGTTGGAGTTTTCAATGAGTATTTTTCGTTCGACCCACCTGCTGAATTCTACGCAAGCAGTTACACGCCCTTTTAACCGCAAATTTATTGCAACCGCTATCAGCCTAGTTGTAGGCACCTCTTTCGTATCATTGAATGCATTTGCTGCTGAAAAAACTGAACAGGAACAACAAAAAGAAAAAGATAATGCGGTGAAATTGGAAAAAGTGGTAGTCACGTCGCGTAACCGCGCAGAAGCAGCTCAGGACGTTCCGTTGCCCGTGCGTGTCATAGGTGGTGAACGTTTGGATCGCGAGGATATTAAATCCATCTGGGATTTACCTTCAGTAGCACCAAATTTGCAGCTCAACAATCCCGGTGAAAACGCGCGCAAAGTAAGCCCCGGTATTCGCGGCTTAGGTCGCGGCGGTGCTAATGATTCGATGGAACAAAGCGTAGGCACCATTGTTGATGGCGTGACCTTATATTATTCGGGCCAAGCCTGGGCAGATTACGTTGATCTCGACCGCATTGAAGTTTTGTACGGGCCGCAAGGAACGTTAGTTGGGAAAAATACATCGCTGGGCGCAATTAAAATCGCCACCAAATTACCTAGTTTTAAACCGAGTTCGTCGGTAGAAATTACTGCGGGTGAATTAAATACACTGCAAGCAAAAGTATCGACCACTGGCCCATTGATTGACGATTTACTCGCATACCGTGGTACTTTTTTAGTAGATCGCAAAGATGGTCTGTACGACAACACCTATTTAAATTATGGAAAATCGCGCGAGACATGGCGTGAGTCAAATAAAGTTGCGGGTCGCATTCAATTTTTATTAACACCCAATGAAGATTTCACGGGTCGTTTTATTTTTGATAAATTGCGTTCAGACGAAAGAACCAACACCGGAAGTGTATTGGTTTCCAATGGCCCGTCGACTTGGGCAGATGGTACACCACGCGCGCAAACCACGCCGATTATCGCCGATACTGGCTATACCCCCGCCGGCGATTTCGCTACCTACGGTTATCTCGGAAAATTTGCCGAACGCGCCGCATGGTTTCACAATTCCGATGGCAAAGTTTACCAACCACCAGTGGGCACAACGGATATAGAAAACTCGGAAGCGCGCCCGCAAATTACCAATCAATACGGCGCCTCAGCGCAATTTGACTGGAACGTAAAAAATCACACCATCACGTCAATTACTGCTTACCGTTACCAGGATTTTGATATTAAAAATGGCGGTCAGTTTGGTCAGTTTTATGTGAGCAACAGTGGGCAACAATTGTGGAACGATCAATTTTCGCAAGAGTTGCGTATTGCATCTGACACCGAGCCAGGCAAATTTTTTGATTACCAAGCGGGTCTCTATTATTTAAATGCAGAAGTTTACAGTGACGACCCAAGTTATTACGGTGCGGATGCCGGAGCCTGGTTTGCAAAGGCAGGACAATTTAAAACTCTGGTAGCTAACACAACGCCTTCATTACGTGCAGCGGGTCGCGAATTATTACGCGCATCTTTAAATAATGTTTATCAATCATCAGTAACGGATGCAACGGTAAATAGTTTTGCAGTTTATGGGCAAGCGGATTTCCATTTCACAGAAAAAGCGACGCTTTCTGTGGGCGTTCGCGATACCGAAGAAACAAAAACCAATAAAATTGCAACGCAACTTGATCGTCCCGGTGAAAACCTTACTAATTTAGGCACACTGTACGGTGCGACAGATGCGCAGGTTGCAGCGGCTCAAGCTGTACGTGCTGGTCAAGTGCCAGTAAAAGAATTTGGTTTCGTTGAAGGCAATGATGTTGACGATAATCTCATCGCCTGGAATATCAGCCCGAGTTACAAATTAACGGATGATTTTAATATTTATGCTTCAGTGGGCAAAGGTGTGAAATCCGGTTTTATTTATTTCACGCAATACGTTGCACCTACAGATCCAACATTTGAAACTGATGTTAAACCGGAAGAAACGCTTGATTACGAATTGGGTTTCAAAAGTTTATTACTTAACCGTACGTTGCAGTTGAACGTCAATATCTATGACACCAAAGTGACTGACTACCAGGCGTCCTGGACTCGCACAGATCCACGCAATGACGGCGCATTTATTACCGCATGGGGTAACGCACCTAAAGTTGAAGCTAAAGGAGTAGAGATTGAATCTAATTATCGCCTAACCAAAGAATTGGATTTCAATTTGGGCGCTGCGTACAACGAAGCCACTTATGAGTCTGAGTGGTTGGTGTTGAAACCGGAAGTGGTTGCAAATGGCAATAGAAATGATTTTATCGACAGAAATGGCGAGCAAATTGCTAACGTACCAAAAGTGGTAGTGAATTACGGACTCAATTATCAAACTCCCATTGGAGGATACCTAGGTCGCGTTACATTTCAAAACACCTACAAGTCCGGTTCTTATTTTAATGACAACCAGTCTGAGTTTACTTACCAAAAAGCCTTCACCGTTTCTAACTTAAGTTTGGCATTGGGTTCACTCAATAAAAAATGGGAAGCGCAATTAAATATTCGCAACTTGTTTGATACTGACTATGCCGTTCGCCGCACGACATTTACATCAACTGCGGGCCAAACTATTGAAATCGGCGCACCGCGCTACACAAGTCTTACGCTCAAATACAATTTGTAATTGAGTCAGATCATATTCAAACCCTTGAAGCGGAGCCGTCAATTCGGTTCTGCTTTTTTCACTTAATTAGGTTCAATTAAAACAACTATTCAAGATGTTTTAATTGAACTTGTTTGATAAAAAAATTCAATAAAAAATTAGGAAACCGAAAATGAAATGTGTAACTTTTAGTGTGTTGGCCAGTCTTTGCGCCGCCAGCATAAACATCATGGCCGCTGATGCCCCCACCAAAAATGAATCCCAAAAATCTGAAGCTTCTGTAAACAGTCAACGTCCGCAAGTGCCAGCAGCCAAAGGCCCAGCCCTGGAATTGGCGATTGAGGCAGCGCGCGTTGCGATTGAAACTTGTGCCGCCGATGGCAGTCAGAAAATCGCTGTAAGTGTGGTAGATTCCGCTGGCGTGTTAAAGCTATTACTCGCGGCAGACGGTGCATCACCACGGGGTGTTACATCCAGCACCAATAAAGCAGTGACCGCACTTAACTTTAAAACCGCTACCAGCCAGCTTGGAGAACAAGCAAAAACCGATAAAGTTCTCGCCGATAAAATTGCGGCAGATACCGCGCTTAACGCTCGTCCCGGTGGCGTATTGTTAAAAGTGGGCGATGAAATTATCGGTGCGATTGGTGTTGGTGGTGGCAAAACCGATGAACCTTGTGCGCTGAAAGGTATTGAAAAAATTCAGGCACGTTTAAAGTAAGGATTGATCATGGCGCTACGGCGTTTACTGGCAGGTTGCGCCCTGCTCTTGAGTTCTGGAATTTGTTTTGCCGTTAGTGATCGCGCAAGTACCGAACAGGTGAGCGCGCAATTGGTTGCGTCGGTGGATTCGGTTGCGCCCGGCAGCGACATTTATCTCGGCGTTAACCAGCATATTATTCCGCATTGGCATACCTACTGGTCCAACCCTGGCGACTCCGGTCTTCCAACAGAAATCACATGGAAACTTCCTGAAGGCGCAACCGCGAGCGATATACTCTGGCCGATTCCAGGTCGAATTAGCTTGGGCACGATCACTAACTATGGTTATTCCAACGAAGTCACACTGCTGAGCAAAATCAAAGTTCCATCCAACGCGAAAGTCGGTGAACAATTTGTTGCTGAAGCCTCGGTTGAATGGTTGGTGTGCAATGAAGAATGTATTCCGCAGGAAGTTGAACTTCAACTGAGCCTGCCAGTAGAAGCCTCTGCCCGTCCAAGCGACGCAGGCAATGCGCTTATTCAACAATCCCTGGGCCAATTGCCGGTTGCCAGCCCTTGGCCGGTACAGGTTGAATCAATAAATAGCGGGTTCAACTTACATCTTGGGTTGTCGGAATCCCAAGCCAAGCAGATTAAAGATATCTGGTTTTACCCTGCTGACTGGGGCGTGATTGTCCAAAACGTTGATCAACCGCATCAGCAAACTTCTAAAGGTGTGGTGCTGAATCTTAAAGCGGGTGAATCAAAACTTGAACCGCAACAACACCTCAAAGGCGTTTTGGTTATCACCGAGGAGACCGCTGCAGGTCCGGTGGCAACAGGTTTTACGATTGATGCTGCACCCAAGTTGGCGCAAGCAAACAATCCATCCGATATAGGCTTTTTCTCCGCATTACTGCTCGCACTTGTGGGTGGTTTGATCTTGAACCTTATGCCCTGCGTGTTTCCTGTACTTTCACTAAAAGCACTATCACTTGTGGCTCATGCACATCAGTCTTCCGCGCAAATTCGTCTGCAAGGCTGGGTTTATACCGCGGGAGTATTGGTAAGTTTTGGCTTATTAGCGGCGGTGTTGGTGATATTAAAAGCCGGTGGCGCGCAGATCGGCTGGGGATTCCAATTCCAGTCGCCCATTTTCGTGTTGGCGATGGCTTATCTCATGTTTTTGGTGGGACTTAATCTTTCTGGGGTATTTGTTATTGGCGGCAGTATCGCAGGCGTTGGCTCTTCGCTTGCGGATCGGGGTGGTTACAGCGGTAGCTTTTTCACTGGTGTACTTGCCACTATCGTAGCGACTCCTTGTACCGCACCGTTTATGGCTGCAGCACTGGGTTATGCGCTAGCGCAACCAGCAGTCAAACTTTTTGCCATCTTTTTGAGTTTGGGATTTGGATTAGCGCTTCCTTATTTGTTACTTGCCAATTGGCCAAGATTACAACGTTGGTTGCCAAAGCCCGGTTTATGGATGGAGCGAACCAAACAAGTGTTGGCGTTTCCGATGTATGCCGCCACGGTATGGTTGGTGTGGGTATTGGCGCAGCAAGCGGGAGCTAATTCCGTTGTGATTGCATTGGGTGGAATGGTCGCGCTTGCATTTGCCGTGTGGTTATACGACACCACACGCAACACTCGCCCCTCGACTGAACGCATAGGCACGACTTCTGCATTTGTGATTTTGGTAGCGACGCTTGCGTTCGGATACTCCAGCACGCAAGAAACCAGCGAAACAGCGAAATCTGATTCTGCAGAGCACGCAGATCGAAATTGGGAGCCTTATTCAGCGGAGCGCCTGAAAACTTTATTGGCTGAAGGTAAGCCGGTATTTTTAAATTTCACAGCAGCTTGGTGTATTAGCTGTCTTGTGAATGAACAGGTCGCACTGAGCAATCAAACTGTGAAGGATAAATTCGGAACTGCAGGCATAACTTACTTAAAAGGGGATTGGACAAAACGCGATGGCGAAATTACTGCCGTTCTCAATCAGTTTGGTCGAAGCGGCGTACCGCTGTATGTATTTTATCCTGCGGGCAGTAATGCAAAACCTGTGGAATTGCCGCAGGTGTTAACGCCGGATATTGTGATCAACATAATCACCGAAGCATCCGTTAAATAAATGAAATGGATTTTGTAAGTTTGTAAATGTTAACTATGAGAACTTTTATAAAAATTTTCTAAAAATTGTTGTAAGAAATTTCTGTAAGCGTTGTAAAACATTTTTATTTAATAATTAATATTTTTACTGAGCAACTAACCTAGAGAGGAAATTAATATGCTTCTACGTAAATTCGCTACAAGTGCACTCGTGGCACTCGCTTTTATCGGCATAAATGCAATTGCTGAACCTGTAGTTGATCAACCAGCCCCGGTATTTACCGCGAAAACGGCAGATGGAAAAACCCTTGATCTAGCATCATTGAAAGGTAAAACCGTAGTTCTTGAATGGACGAATCATGAATGCCCTTTTGTAATCAAACATTATGACAAGAGCGATAATATTCCCGCATTGCAAAGAGAATTTACTGCAAAAGGTGTTGTGTGGTTGCAGGTAATTTCTTCCGCCGAAGGTAACCAGGGTTATGTTGAGGGCGAGTCAGCCATTAAAATTAATCAACATCGCGGTGCCGCACCCACGAATACTATTCTCGATCCGCAAGGCACCCTGGGCAAACTTTACGGTGCTCAAACAACTCCACACTTTTTCATCATAAATGACAAAGGCGTGTTGGTTTATAAAGGTGGCATCGACAGTATTGCGTCTGCAAGACCGCAAGATATTCCCAACGCAACCAACTATGTTCGCGAAGCTCTAAACGCGGTTGCCAGCGGTAAAAAAGTTGCGAATGCAAGCACCAAACCCTACGGTTGTTCAGTCAAGTTCGCGGGTTAACTAGAAAGTTGGTGATTTAACTGAAAAACTCGCAGGTTAATTGACCGATTAAACAAAAGGCGCTTCGGCGCCTTTTTTATTCAGTGAACGGCAACAAACACACTATTCAAATATCAACAATCGCGTACTATTTTGGTGTTGCGCAGCCAACATAGAGATAGCTTTTTATCCATTGCATTGACGGATAATTAAAAAAATAAAAATATTCCAAGAAAATTTCTTATAGAAATCAATTCATTGAAAAAATAAAAAAAGTTTTAAATTAACCTAAGTGAAAAAATACACATTGGCGCGATATCTGCATTTTCGTCACGGTGCTATATAGCCCATAAATTTTTTTTGCTATTTATGGCGAATAATTCAACTTGCAATTTTTTATGCAGATATTTCCCGTACAACAATCTTCACTGAGAATAAGCATGCTACTTACCACATCACGAGCTATATCCAATATTATTTCACGCGTTACCGCCCGCCAATTATTAACTGCTGCCTCTATTTTAGTATCTGCAAGTGTATACGCTGAAAATAGCGCCACCACCGCAATTGAAGGCGTAGTAGCGCAAGGAACTCAAATCGAATTTATTAAAGATAAATTTGAAGGCACTGAAGGGCCTAGCAGTTTGCCAGATGGCAGCTTTATTTTTACCGAGACTCGTGCAAACCGTGTAACTCGCATCGCAGAGGACAACACTACCAGCACTTATTTTGATAATAGTAATGGTACAAACGGCATAGCCTTTACCAAGAAAGGTGAAATTGTTTCTGTACAAAATCTCAAACCTCAAGTGGGTGTGGTTTATCCAAAAGGCAGTGAAAAAGTGTGGGCCGATAATTACCAGGGCAAACCATTTCAACGCCCTAATGATTTAGTAATCGACAAAAGCGGCGGTGTTTATTTCACTGACATAGGCGTTGTTCCTAAAGGTGAAATTACTGAACCTGCGCGCCCAGCCGTTTATTACGTAAAAGCGGACGGAAAAATCACGCAGCTTATTACTGACGTAGAACGCCCCAATGGCGTACAGTTAAGCCGCGATGAAAAAACACTGTACCTTGCAAATACTGCGGGCGAATATGTACTCGCCTACCCTGTGTTAGGTGAAGGCAAACTTGGAGCCCGTAAAGAATTTGCGAAACTCGCCGGTTATGAAAAAGGTGAGACAGGTTTTTCAAGCGGTGCGGATGGCCTGGCAATAGATAATGAAGGCCGTTTGTATGTTGCATCGAACAAAGGCATTGAAGTGTTTGATGAAAAAGGCAAAGCTCTGGGAATTATCCCTATTCCACAAAAACCCCAAAACCTTGCATTTGCTGGTAAAGATAAGAAAACGCTTTACGTAGTGGGTCGTGGTGCAGCTTATAAAATTGCTGCTTTAACTCCAGGCTTTAAAGGCCGTATTAAATAATTAACGAATTCTATTTGGCATTTCAAAAAATTATCAGGAGCATAAAATGACTCGCAAAACCGCCAACGATTTTCACCCTGAAGTTCTCAAACTTTTTGATCAATATGTTCACGGCCAGAGTTCACGTCGCGATTTTCTTAATGGTGCCGCTAAATACACGGTTGCAGGTGTGACTGCATCGAGTTTACTAGCGGCATTGAGCCCGACCTTTGCAGAAGCGCAACAAGTTAGCCCCACTGATAAAGATATCAAAGCCACTTACGTTGAATATCCATCACCCAATGGCAGCGGGAAAATTCGCGGTTATTTAGTGAAGCCTGCAAAAGCCAAAGGCAAATTACCCACTGTTTTAGTGATACATGAAAACCGCGGATTAAATCCGCACATTGAAGATATCGCTCGCCGTTTAGCAAAAGATAATTTTATTGCATTCGCGCCTGATGCATTATTTACACTCGGCGGTTACCCAGGTGATGAAGATAAAGCGCGCGAATTATTTCCTAAATTGGATCAAACCAAAATTATTGAAGACTTCGTTACCGCTGCGGATGTGTTAAAGCATTTACCGGACGGCAATGGAAAAGTGGGCGCAGTGGGTTTCTGTTACGGTGGCGGAATATCAAACACGCTGGCAACTCGTATTCCCGATTTAGGTGGAGCAGTTCCTTTCTACGGCAAACAACCTGAAGATGCCGATGCTGCAAAAATTAAATCACCTTTGTTAATTCATTACGCGGGTGCAGATGAGCGAATTAATGCTGGCTGGCCAAAATATGAAGCCGCACTCAAAGCTGCTAACGTGAAATATGAAGCCTTTGTATATCCAGAAGTACAACACGGTTTTAATAACGACACTACCCCACGTTACGATGAAAAAGCCGCAAAACTTGCATGGCAACGTACGGTAGCGTTTTTTAATAAAAACCTGCGTGCATGATTTTAAAATATAGATAAGCGTGTATATGTGTCGAGTAAATACTCAAACAAACATATTTCGCGTTTTAAGATAGCAATGATTTTTGTAGTCCTTAAGTAGTTCGAGTTTTGATCAAGTTGTAGTAGCCCTTTACCTTCTCCAAAGGTTACCCCGAGCCTTAAACAAGCTTGGGGATTTTTTTGCCCAAAATAAAAATGATTAAAAATAAACATTTAAAAAAACAATCTGTTCAAAAACAAACATTTTGCTGATTTTAACGCTGCCCGTTAACAAGAATTTACGTGGTTCCATCAAAATTCATTGCTCCAAAACCATCACTTCGCATGTTTACCCCTTACAAATCAAACCTTAAAAAATTATTTTATTATCTCAATACGCAGTTTTTATTAGCTGGTATGTAAGTTGCTCTACAGGAAACATCTCAGACAACTCTGGGTGACTCCCTCAATTGATTTACCAGGATGATTAACCTCATGAATAAGATTGTAAAAGCATTTGTATTAATCGCTGCATTTGCAGCTCCTGCTGTGTTCGCTCAAAACCAGCCAGCAAAAGCACCCGCTGCTGAAGTTAAATATAAAACTCCTGAATTAAACCGCGCTCAAGTAGACGAATGGTTGGCGAAACCCGACAAAGTTTTGTTTATTGATATTCGCCGTCCGGATGAACTTATTACTTTCGGTAGCTTTCCGGTATTTTTAAGTATTCAACTCGCTGATCTGGAAAAAAATATCGCATTCATTCCAAAAGATCGCAGCATCATCACCGTTTCCAACCACGCTAATCGCGCTTTTAGAGCTGGTGATTTGTTAAGCAGCAAAGGTTTCAAAGTTGTTGGCGCTGCTGGTTCAGAAAATTACGAACAAACGGGTGGAACTGCAGTAACTAAAATCGTTAAGCCCGCTCCAAAGCCAGAAGCCCCAAAGACGGAAGCTGAAAAGAAATAATTGTTAACACAGTTGTTTCAGTTTGGACCAATAAGGGCATAAAGAAATTTATGCCCTTAGCTTTTTTGAATTTCTTTTTTTACATGAAATAAAAAATTAACCAAGAACAATCAAGTGTTTAACCATTTTGGTGACAAGTTAGTAGTAAGTAAGATAAAGAGTAGCAGATGACACCCACAGATTTTTTACAGCAATTGCAAGACTCAACATTGGGAGTTGCATTAAGCGAATCAATTTACATGTATCCCGTTGTGGAGGGATTACATTTAATTAGCCTGGTATTTTCATTCGGATTAATTTTACTGACGGATCTACGTTTGATTGGATTTTTTTTACCAACTGTCCCCGTCCATGATGTCTTACAAAAACTAAGACCATGGTTAATTGGCGGCTTTGTGGTGACCTTTATTACCGGTTTTCTACTCGTGTTTGTAAATGGCCCTAGCTTAATGAATACCTGGGTATTCCCACTGAAATTATTACTCATTCTTATCGCAGGTTTGAATGCAGTGTGGTTCGAAATTAAGTTTGGCCGTCGTGTGACCGAATGGGGGTACCACGCAAAATCTCCCCAGGGTGCAAAAATTGCGGGTTGGATTTCGCTGGCCACATGGAGCTTGGTAGTTATTTGTGGACGTTTAATTCCCTACTTAAATGGACATTAATTTTTTATACATTTAATGGCAACAAGTTAACCGAAAGAGAATTTTTGTGAGTACATTCCCGTTTTTCCAAGCCCTGCAAAATAGCGAAATAGCTGTGAGCATCGGGCAATCAAATCATTTATATGGCGTTGTAGCTCAAGTATTTCATATTGCTGGCATGGTTCTTATTCTAGCGCCCGTACTCTTAGTGAATTTACGGTTACTTGGTGCAGGCCTCATTAATCAATCTGTACCGCAATTGGTAAAAGCGACCAATCCATTAATATGGGCCGGGCTGTTATTTATTCTTTTTTCAGGGATATTTATGGTTGCACCCAGCGCAGCACTTTATTATCCGAACCCCGCGTTTTGGCTGAAGTTCCAACTACTTGCACTGGCACTCATCGTGCAATTTACACTTTATCGAAAAGTTACCGCCAGTGAAAAACCTAATCGAGCGCTCGCTGTTATCACTGCAGTTGTGTCGCTTGCGCTGTGGTTCGGCGTTGGCATTGCTGGCCGCGCAATTGGTTACGTTGCAGCTTAAACGGTATTTACTTTTTAAATTTATTTATCACTGATTAATCACTCAACTTAGGATACAAATAATGAAACTAAAATCTTTAACCATGATCGCTGTTTTACTAAATGCACCTTTTTCATTTGCAGCAGATGCACCCGCTCCAAAGCCTGAAGTAAAACCGGCGGAAGTGCAAAAGCCGCTAACTTTTTTTGTAACCAGTGAAGGCGTTGGGAAAGGAGCAAACCTCGGTGGTCTTGCCGGTGCTGATGCGCATTGCCAAAAATTAGCCACCGCGGCCGGTGCGGGTGACAATGTGTGGCACGCTTATTTAAGCACGCAAGCCGCTAACGGCAAGCCTGCTGTTAACGCGCGCGATCGCATCGGCTCCGGTCCATGGTTTAATGCTAAAGGCGCTATTGTTGCGAAAGATGTTGCCGATTTACATGGCGATACATTGGATTCAGCAAGACGCGGAAATAACTTAAGCCGCACTACCGTAATCACCGAGAAGAAAGAATCTATTAAAGGCGCTGGTGATACACCAAACCAACACGATATCCTCACAGGTTCACAAACCGACGGCACTGCTTTTACAGACGCAGCTGATCACACCTGTAACGGCTACACGAGCGCAGCTGAAGACGGTTCTGTTCAAGTGGGCCATTTTGATCGCACCGGTGGTGGCAATATTTCCTGGAACTCTGCACACGCAAGTAAAGGTTGCAGCCAGGAAAAATTAATTAGCACGGGCGGCGCTGGATTATTTTATTGCTTCGCTACGAAATAATTGAATGTCCTGAATAAAATAATTGGATGATCTGTTAAAAATATCGGATGACCTATGAAAAATAATCTCATTGTAGCTGTAGCTCTTGTCGCTTTTGGTGTAATCGCCTGCGAAAAAAAAGCAGAGCTTCCAAGAGAGGAATCACCTTTTAGACCTACAACAACTATTCAGGAGTTAATGTTGTCGGTGGTGGATCCGAATATTGATCCAATTTGGAATTCTATCCAAACCATTAGTACTGCCGATGGCATAGAAGAAAAGCATCCGCAAACTGATGAAGAGTGGTTAACACTTAAGAATCACGCTGTTACGCTACGAGAGGTTGCTAATCTATTAATGATTGAGGGACGCAAGGTTGCCAAATCAAATACGTCCACTGTGGCTGCAGAACTGAGCCCAGACGAAATTGAAAAATTGATTCTGGCAAATCGTCCCGCATTTATTAAAAACGCACAGGATTTGCACGAGGCTGCTAGTCAGGTAATAGCAGCCATAGACGCAAAAGATGTAGCGGCATTGGAAGCAACTGGCGGTGTGGTGGATCAAGTCTGCGAAAAATGTCATACGCAGTTTTGGTATCCAGGTGATAAACGCCCTACGCAATAGCTGGTGTTAAAACTCATGTATCAAAAACAAAAAATCCCGCTTCATGCGGGATTTTTTGTTTTAATCGTTATTTCTGAATTATGAAAAAAAACAGTAATCGCGAATAACCTCGGAACCATCTGAAAATGTTTGCTAGACATTGCTAACAACGCTGGTAAGTTTTCGGAGGTTTGCTAGCGGAGTTCGCGTTTTCTTTTTATATCTTCCAGATACCTGCTCGCCACATCTATTTCATCCGGCGTATTCACTAGCTGTGCCAGGACATTAAGATACAACTTGTAGCATAAAATCAGTGCAACAACTTCAGCGATCAGAAAAACGTAGGGTGTGGAACTGTAACTTTGGATATTCAAATAAATAATTCCCAGCAGCGAAAATAAAAGCAAGGGTCGCTTGATAAATTTGATGAGCGGATTGCTAGATATCAGCGGCAGGCTTGCAATAGCACATGCGAATACAAGTATTGCTATACCCTGGACTAATTTGATAGTTGGTATAACGCTTGGATCAACTCCAAATATTTCCATTTAACACCCCATGATTACCGACTTGGCTCGGGTAAAAGCAGATTTTATCAACTATTATTTTGATGGCGCTTAATAACACAAACATACTAGACCTTAATTGCCAGGTTTGGTTAGTAATTAATGGGAAAAGATGGTTTTTGATAATTGAATCACCATTTAAGCGCCAAAATACATAAGCTGTTACACCATTCTTAGCTCACAAATATATGCATAAATTATTTCAAACTTATTGCCATTCCATTAAATTTACGAAATTCGTGGATTTGGGGGCGGTAAGAGCGGCATAAAAGCCAAAAAGGATAGGACAAAAAAAAGTACTTACCAGGAGATCGAATTAAAAAGCTCGGCTTTAATCGAGCTTTTTAATAGCAAAAAAAATGCTAAACTTATTCATCCACAAGCGCACGAAAGTGATCAGCTTGGACTTTAGCATCCACCTTATAAGTTCGTACATCGCTGGTGATAGGTAACATAGTATTGTTCCAAGCTTCCCACTGTTGCTTTAGTCGCACAAGCTCTTCCGGTTTTTTATCAGCAAGATTCGCGCGCTCACGCGGGTCCTCTACCACGTTAAATAAAAATTCATTACCTGCAATTTTCAAATACTTTAAATCACCAGAGCGTACAGCTTTTTGGTCATTAGCTTTATATCGCCAAAATAATAGACGTGATTGCGGTTGTTGCTCACCCAATAAAACGGGCAACAAATTTTCACCATCAGGTTTGTAATTTTCATCTGGCACGGTGCCTGCAGCTGCAAGCAATGTTGGCAGCCAATCCATACTGATCGCAACTTGTTCGGTGACTCGTTTAGGCTTTATTTGTGCAGGCCACCGCACAATAGCAGGTACGCGAATGCCTCCTTCGAGTAGTTCAGATTTTTGCCCACTGAACGGCCAAGTGCGAGAAAAACGTTCACCACCATTGTCACTGCTAAAAACAACAATGGTATTTTTATCAAAACCTTTTGCTGTCAGAGTTTTAAGAATACGACCAATCGCACTATCTAGGCCCACTACCATTTTTGCGTAAGTGGCTAAATTACCGCCATCATAATGTGCTATTGTTTTTATTTGCTGTGCTATGGCTTCGTCTTGCGGGCCCTCCCACGGCCAATGCGGTGCAGTGAAATGCAATGATAAAAAGAAGGGATTTTCAGTGTGTTGTTTTTGAATATAGTCACTGGCCCGCTCTGCAATTAAATCCGTGTAGTAACCAACTTTATGTACCGGCACTTCTCCTTCATACAAATCTTCTTTCACATTTTCGCCAACACCAGGTTTATGAGTGAAGTAATCAATAGCTCCACCGTAGTTACCGAAAAATTCATCATATCCACTTTTCAATGGCCCGAATGTTGGTAAAGCCCCTAAATGCCATTTGCCAAACAAGGCCGTGTTGTAACCAGCCTTTTTTAACAGTGATGGCAAGGTAGGATGTTCAGGTGGTAGCCCAATTGTATTTGACGCGCCCGAAATCGGCTCTTCCAAACCACCGCGCAGACGATACTGATAACGGCCAGTAATTAAACCAAATCGCGTTGCTGAACACACCGCTGAATTTGAATAAGCCTGGGTAAAACGCAACCCTTGTTGCGCAAGCTTATCCAAATTCGGTGTTTGAAAATCTGTCTGGCCGTAAATACTTAAATCACCGTAACCTAAATCATCTGCCAAGATAAAAATAATATTAGGTTTTGTTTTCGCAGCCGCTATAGATTTTGCAAACGAAAACTTGCTCGCCCCGGCGAAAGAAAATAAAGGTAACGTCGAAAGGCCACCTAAAACTCGGCGGCGATTTTTATTTATTTCACTCATAAAAATTACTGCTCGTGTTGAATTTATTTTTCGAAACGTTATTTTTGGGCAGGCACCTGAAATTTGGTGATATCAATCGCCTTGACCGGCTTTTCTGAATGAGGTGTACCCTCAGGCGCCCACTCATAAGGTACAGGTTGCGCGCGGAACACAGTATTACTACTCACCGCTAGAGGATCGTCCGCTTTAGGTTTGCTGAAATAAGGGCTCACGTATTCCCAAACAATTTCGCCTTTATTGGTTACCTGAATAAAACGACCGGTCATGCCTTCATCAATTAAGGTATTACCATTAGGTAAACGGCGTGCGCTGCTAATGTACGAACTGTAAAAACTATAACTTGGGCCACCAGAACTAGCGCCGGTGTATTGCCAAACAATTTCTTTTTTTACCGGGTCAATTTCCAATACGCGCGAGCCCGGTTGAGTGTTTAATTTTGCAGCGGGATAGCCTGCCGCACCCTGGTTATCAAACACTAATAGATTACCTTCGCCGGGAAGACCTTTAGGAATTATGTGCGCATCGTGTTGACCACTGATTTGATCAACTGGACGCGGTAATTTATTAGCGCCAATACTTGGTTCGTAATCTGGCCCAATATGCCAAACAATTTTCCCGGATTTTTTATCAATAATGGCCGTGAAATTTGCTTCACGCGATGCCACTACAATGTTATCTGGATGGAAGCGTACATCACCGGCGTCAAACCATTTGTTGGCGCCTACCACACTCATATTATTAAAATGTAAATAATCGAAAGGTGCCGTTTTGTCATTGCGCGCAAGGGATTCTTTTATTAATTTTAATGAGCTTTCGCTAAAACCAAACTCATTTAAATGTTCTAATGCCGACCATTTCCACACAACTTCATTGGTCGGGGTTAGCTCATAAATTCCATCTTCCAAAATTTTTTCAGCTTTAAACCCGGTTACAGGGCGAACATAATTAATCAAAATTAAAGTATTTCCGTTAGGCAGTCTGCGCCAATCATGGTGCTGACGAATCTCAGTGCCATAACCACTCGCATCAGTTGCGGTAGTGGCATTTGCATAAGCGTCTTGCGCCTTCGCACCACCCCACTGCCAGATAACTTTATTATTCCAATCCACTTCACCGAGCGATTGGCTTTCACCATTATTTCTCCCACCCGTTTCACCGGTAAGCTGAACTAACACGTGCCCTTTCTTGCCGCCGGTTAATTGCGGATCAAGAAATAATGAAGGGAAACCGTTGTAGGACCACTGATGAACTTCGTTGCCATTTAGATCAATCAAATGCGTTTTTTTATCTGAGCCCGCAAATAGCACGTAGCTGTTATAGGCTTTGATAGGATCGTAACGCGTAACGCCAGTGGGATAAATACTCGGAGAGGCAAAAACGCTAGTAGAGATAAACGCGCTTAATATTACTGGCAATAATGTAAAATTTTTGGTTTGTAAAAACATCAAATGTACTCCTTCAATTCATTTTATTTACAGACAAAAAAGCCCGACATTAATCGGGCTTTTAATTACAAAGTGAAGATCTAGATTTTTCCGCTGAAGGTTATACCAATCCAACGTGGTACCGCTGGTGTGTAGGTGTTCCAGTTTTTGGTACGCGGAGTGTCATCATCAAACAGATTTTTTACAACCAGGTTGACATCGAAGGTTCCTTTGCGATTGCCAATACCTATAGAAAAATCAGTAGTGTAAGCAGCAGGAATCCAACCATAGGATGACAAGTTGTTATCCGAATTATATTTTCCGGTGTAGAGAGTATTTAAACTAGCGTGAAAGTCTTTGTCATTCCATACCGGTAAATGGTAATCAGCACCAATATTGAATGTCACTTTTGCTGCACCCGGTAATTGCTCTCCGCTAACATCACGATAGGGTTGGCTAGCTTGCAAGTTACCGTATTCATTAGGCTGCGCCGCGTTAGTGAATTCGACATATTTTGCGTCTGTATAAGCACCGGCAAATCTTAAGCTCAAATGCTCGATGCCGTTATAAATACTGTCGATTTCCAAACCTTGCGAACGCACTTCGGGAATGTTAGCCGTAGCGCTTGTATAAGACGTTATACCATTCGCACTTTGTGCAGTCGTATAAACGTCCACGATCTGACTGCTTTGTTGGTAATCGGTAATGTCCATGCGAAAAAGAGCAACATTGAATACCAAGCTATTGTCGAGCAGTGTGGATTTTAAACCGATCTCATAGGCATCTGTTTTTTCCGCTTTTACTTTATTGGAAATACCGTTGGTGGCTTGCGAAATACCCGCTTTCTCGCCATGTTGCAACGCAAGATAGGTGGTTATATTTTTGTTAATTTTATAGCTAGGGCTGAGCACCCATGACGGTTGAGTTTCTTCAAACTTTTCCAACTCGGTTTCATTAAACAACACACCGATTTGCGCTTGGCGAAGCGCCTTAGCATGGGCAATTTGTATTTGTTGCGCCGGAGTCAAACTACCGTAGGCAGTACCAGGCGCGCCGGTAACTGCAACACCATAATATTTATTGGCAACTTTGTCTGCTAGGTTTAGTTGTTCAGCGCTATTAGTTCCAAGTAAGGCACCGCCAGACGCAGGAATTGTATTTCCTGCATTATCTTTGGACGGTGCTTTGTAACCTGCTGAAGCGAAGCCGCCTAATTGAACATTGTTTACCGAAACAGGATTTAATTCAGGTGCATTACCTTGATCACGAATAAATGATGACGCCAAATTTCCGCGATCTTCATGCGTAAAACGCAGACCAGTCGTGAGCGTTAAATCATCGCTGAAATGCCAGTTAGCTTGACCGAAAGCAGCTTCACTTTCGTTAACAATTTTTTGTTGCCCTGCGGGGCTGTTGAACGCCATGGATAAACCAGCCAGCGAATTTTGCAACAAATAACGGCCATTGCCATTTGCATCCAAGCTGGTGTATTGCGTCGGGCTTGCAAACCATGCACCTGCGTCATTACCCCACACACGTTGATAAAGTGCGTCGTTGTGAACCTTCAGGAAAAATAAACCGGTTTGATAATCTACAAATTCACCGGTTGGTGACGAGAAACGAATTTCCTCACTCACTTGCTTATAATCGTTAAAGAAACCACCAGAGTTACGATGAATGTCGAACGGAGTTCCTTCATCGTTGACAGCGTTGAAATGATAATCTTTGTAAGCGGTGATGGACGTTAAACGGTACTGTCCAAAATTCCAATTTAAATCCAGCGTTGCGCCATTACTACCGGTAACTAGGCCACGCTGACTATCGCTAGTCACAGTGTTCCCGCCAAAGCCGCCATCTAAGTAATTATCACGATAAGTGTATTGCGGGTCTTGGCTAAACCAACGTCTTTCCAAACGTGTTTGCGCATCGGTATTAAAGTTCACAGGCGAACCATCAGCATAGTTTGTAGGCGTTTGAGTTTTGATTTCGCGTCTGTTAGTTGTTTCGGATGAGCGCGGTTGAACATCAGCTTCCAAACGCGCACTGAAATCTTCAGTTGGAGTTAGTAAAAATTGCACACGGCCTGAAACACGTTCTTTGTTGGTGTATGTCTGGTCCGTGTTGTACGCATTAACAATATCACCGGCACCTTTGCTGACGGTTAGATTGCCGCGCCACGCAAGTAAATCATCAATCACCGGGCCACCAACAGCAAAACGTCCCTGAACTGTGTCCCATTGTCCAAGCGTGACTGAGTAGGAAGAATCAGGTTTGAAAGAAGGACGTTTGGTCGTAACGTTGATCACACCAATACTGGCGTTTTTACCCAACAAAGTTCCCTGCGGGCCACGAGCAACCTCAACAGTTTCAATATCTGCAAAATCGTAACTGGATGCTAACGCGTTGTAAGCATAATTAACGCCATCGACAATCAAACCTACTGGCGGATCTTGCGCTTCGGTTTGGCCCTGTTTACCGATACCACGAATTGAAAGACTACTGGTTCTTTGGTTGCCCTGATTCCAGCTAATGTTAGCGAGACGTTGTGTGATAGCGCTGATGTCTGTCGCTTGTAATCTTTCTAATTCCTGACCGCTTACAACAGAAACTGAAAGCGGTACATCTTGTAATTTTTCCACACGGTTACGGCTGCGAACAGTGATGGTACTTAGTACAACCGGCTTGGCTTTATCCGCTTTTGTTTTGTCTACATCGGTTGCTGATTTATCAGCAGAAACTGAAGTTACCGTTGTATTTGCAGCAGCTTTTGTTTCAGTTTTTACATCGTCCGCAGCAGAAGCAACGCCAACATTTAAAAAGACTGCGCCAGCGATTACAGCAGCAATAATTTTGGCGATGGGTGATGGTTGGAATTTAACGTTTTTAATTGCACCAGTAGCTGTTACTTTTTGTGCATTGTATTTCAGGTGGATCATCAAGGTTGCTCCTCAGCATAAATGTATTCAACTGCATGTATTTCGCAAGGTCTATGCCATCAAGCACATCTCACAAAAAAAGCAAGTTACAAAATGCTTTAAAACCACCTGAAAACCTTACAAATGCAGCAGTTAAAAAATTAACAGTGAAAATAAAATGCGCATTTTATAGTGCTAGGTTTTAAGCCGACGATGCTTTCTAATAAACATCGCATAAGAATTTAATAACAACAATTCAACATTCAATGAACAATAATCAACACCCTAACGCATGAAGCGACACTCCTGAAATTTAAAAACTGCAAATCAAACACTAAAACAAAATATTAAAAATCAACACTTGTATAAAAATATGTTGAAACACCAACATATTTTTATATTTCTAAAATTATGTAGATTCAAAACTCTCCGCTAAAAAATCCCCAAATCATGGGGATAGCCACCAAAACCCATTTACAAAATAAAGCAAATAAAAGCTGGCACGTTAGCTGCAATTGACCTTTTGTTTACAGGTTAATGTATCAATACCAACTGTTTACCTACAGCCATTCACTTTTCTGTGAATATGTTTGCAGGTACAAATTTTGTATTGACGCTTTTAGATTTGCGGCATGAATCAGCTTTTTTTGAACGCAGGCCACATAAAAATACATCACCGGTTTTAGGAGTAGTTGATGAAAATTAAAGTTTTATACGCAGCCATAGTCTTGAGCTTATCAGCTGGCGTCAGTGTGGCCGCTGAAAATGAAAAGGCTGATGACAAGGCCGCAGTTAAACCTGCAGCAAGCAGCGTACCCAACAACTGGGCATATAAGCCTGTTGCTCAAGTTACTGTGCCACAAGTAAAACAAACAGCATGGGTTAAAACACCTATCGATGCTTTTGTATTGGCAAAACTTGAAGAGAAAGGTCTTAAGCCATCGTCTGAAGCAAACCGTGGCACTTTTATTCGCCGCGCTACTATAGATGCATGGGGCTTGTTACCTACCCCAGAAGAAGTAAAAGCATTTGAAAAAGATAAATCGCCAGACGCTTACGAAAAATTAGTAGACCGTCTATTAGCATCTCCGCATTACGGTGAGCGTCAAGCACGTCGCTGGTTGGATTTGGCTCGCTATGCCGACAGCGCCGGTTTCCAAAATGACCAAACTCGTCCTAACAACTGGCGCTACCGCGACTACGTTATCAAAGCATTCAATGACGACAAGCCTTTCGATCAATTTATTCGCGAGCAAATTGCGGGCGATGAATTATATCCAAACAGTCAGGAAGCAAGAATCGCAACCGGTTATTTGGCTGGATACCCAGACAACTACAACTCACGCGATTTGGTACAACGTAAATATCAAATTGAAACCGACATGACTGATCTGGTTGGCGAATCTTTATTAGGTTCAACCATTGGTTGCGCAAGATGTCACAACCACAAGATTGACAAAGTCAGTCAGAAAGAATATTTCCAACTGCAAGCATTTTTTGCCAACGTCGTTGTTAACGAAAAAACTCCGTTAACCAAAGGCACTGAATTACCCGTTGACGAAGAATTCAAAAAGCAACAAGCAGCTTATCAAGCAGCCACAAAAGACATTCGTGAAAAACAAAAAGCAATTTTGGATCAAGTGCGTGAAAAAGGTCGTGACTATCACAACTCTCGTTATTTAACTGATAGCCGTGAGTCGATTGGCAAAGCTGAAAAAGACAGAACACCCTTGGATAAATGGGTTGTTTATCGTTTGAATGCCGTTGCTACCGAAAACGACATAGTGGCGTACTTGCGTGAGACTTCTGAAAAAACACATCCAGAATACGTTCCTGCAAACGTACAGCGTTATGAAGAATACAAAAAACTTGGCGACGAGCTGAAAAAATTTGCTTCATTGCGCCCAATTAAAGGTTCAGCAAATTTTACAGCGGTTTCTGAGTTGGGAACTGCTGCCCCTGAAACGCGTATTCGTTTCACCGGTATTCACGAGAAGCCACTTGAAGCAGTAGAACCAGGTTTGCCTGCACTTTGGGCTGGCGCTAATACGCAAGTAACTATTACTCCGACAGCAACATCTACTGGTCGCAGAACTGCGCTAGCTAACTGGATTGCTAATGCAGATAACCCATTAACCGCACGCGTTTATGTTAACCGTGTATGGGCACAATATTTTGAAAAAGGTATTGCTGCAAACCCAGGTGATTTGGGTCGTGCTGGTCCTAAGCCTACACACCCAGAGTTGTTGGATTATTTAGCTGGCAATTTTGTTAAAGAAGGTTGGAGCAGCAAAAAACTAACACGCGAAATTTTGTTATCGCATGTTTATCGTCAAGCGTCTGCTGAACGTAAAGAAGTTGTAGAAGCAGATCCAGAAAACAATTTATTGGCTGTTTATCCACGCAAACGTTTGGAAGCTGAAGAAATCCGCGATGCATTGCTTTACGCATCAGGAAAACTCGACCCAACGATTGGTGGCCCAGCGGTATTCCCGCAAGTGCCTTCTAACTTAACGGCAGGGAATACTTTAAACAATGGTGGTGGTAACGCTTTGTGGGAAGTGTCTAAAGATCCTGCTGACTTTAACCGTCGCAGTATTTACACCTTCGTTCGTCGTAGCTTGCCTTATCCGTTAACTGCGTCATTTGATCCGGCTGATCCATCACACCCGCATCACCGTCGCGATGTAACTACAACACCGCTGCAAGCATTAACACTGTTCAATAGCGATGTCGTAGTTGGTTGGTCACAAGCACTTGCAGGCCGCATTATTAATGAAGCTGGTGCTGATGAAGATGCACAAATAAATCGTTTGTACGAGATTTTATTTTCACGCAAACCTGAGAGTAGTGAGAAATCTGCGCTTAAAGCGTTTTTGAAAAATGAAGCAAAAACAATTCAAGCCAAAACCTGGACAGAAAAATTTGAAGTTGCTGTTCCCACAGGTGTAGCAGATACAAAAGATTTAAGCCCGGTTAAGGCAGCAGCTTTTGTAGATCTTGTACACGCAGTGGCGAACTCAAACGATTTTGCTTACCGCTTCTAAACATTTTGAAATTTAATAGAGGATAAACAACATGACATCTCGTCGCGATTTCTTAGTACACACAGGTCTTGGTTTAGGTGGCGCTGCAATGGCAGGTTTCGTTCCAGGCCTTACTATTAATTCAGCAACTGCTGCTGAATTAATAGATCCATTGGCACCCAAGCAACCGCATTTCGCTGCAAAAATTAAATCAGTAATTTGGCTTCACCAGGACGGCGCACCTGCGACTGTTGATTTGTTTGACTACAAACCTGAGTTGGTAAGACTTGCAGGTAAAGAAGTTCCTGCTTCTTTCTTGCAAGGCATAAAAACCAGTACCCAAGGTGGTGTGGGTAAATTGTGGGTGTCTCCAGATCGTACCTGGAAACAATACGGTGAAAGCGGTGCCTACTTTTCTAATTTGCTGCCAAACCTTGCTAAGCAAGCTGACAATTTGACCTTTATCAAATCAAGCATCACCGTGGGTGCTACGCACGATATTTCAATTTTGAAATTGAACACCGGTGATTTGAACCCAGGCCGCCCATCTCTCGGCGCATGGATTTCTTACGCATTAGGTTCAGCAAACCCAGACTTACCTCCATATGTTGTGTTGTACAACGGTAAATCAGAACCTCGCGCTGGTTCCGTAAACTGGAACTCAGGCTTCTTGCCAGCGGTTTACCAGGGCACTGCATTCCGTCCAGGCGATTCACCGATTTTTTATCTGAGCCGTCCTGAATTGCGCGGTGCAGATCAACAACGTAACTCGTTGGATTTGCTCAAGCAACTTAACCACGCTGGCAGTCAAAAACATCCTTCAGACACTGAATTAAAAGCACGTCTACGCTCTTATGATTTGGCGGACCGCATGCAAACTTCTGCTCCAGAAGCAGTAGATTTAAGCAAAGAAAGCGACGCAACCAAAGAGCTGTACGGTTTAAATGACGCTGTAAGCGCAGGCTACGGCACCACCCTTTTGCGTGCACGTCGCTTGGTTGAGCGCGGTGTGCGTTTCATTCAAGTCGTAACCGGTGAGCCAGGCGGTGATAGTGGCGACGTCACAAACTGGGACGCGCATGATGATTTGGAAAAAAACCACAGCGTAAAAGCTCGTCAAGTCGATAAGCCAATCGCAGGTTTGTTGGAAGATTTGAAATCACGCGGTTTATTGGAAACAACATTAGTTGTATGGACTTCAGAATTCAGCCGTACACCTTGGGGTGAAAGTGGTTCAGGTCGCGATCACAACCCATGGGGCTACACCCAATGGTTGGCGGGCGGCGGCTTGAAGCCTGGCTTTACTTATGGCGCAACTGATGCACTGGGTGTGCAAGTTGAAGATAAAGAGAAGGCGGTTGATACCTACGATTTGCACGCAACTGTATTGCAATTGTTGGGCTTGGATCACTTGAAAACAACGTTCCTGAACAACGGCCGCTCTGAGCGCCCGACAGTTGTTTACGGAAAAGTGATTAAAGACATTCTTGCTTAATACGTATCAAAAGTGTGATAAGTCCTTGGCCATAGCGGCCAAGGACGCTTTGAGGAGTAAGGTTTTAGGTTATGCGTAAGTTAATAGTGTTAGTTTATTTTTCCATGATATTTTCTACTGCAGTTTTTGCAGAAGAAGAAATGGAAGACGATTTAATGCAAAACATTGAAGACGTCAATAAGAGTTTGGCTTCGAATATTGCACTGCAACGTGTTAATCCATCGCTCGAAGATGCTAAGCAACTTAGCAGTATGTTTGAAGTTGTAGAGGCGCACTTTATTAAAAAAGGCGATGCTGAAAACGCTGTGGATCTCTCCAAAAAAAGTAAGCAGCTATCGGTAGATATTGCCAAGTTAGTGACTGAAAAGAATTTTGATACTGCGACAAATCTCGCTACCGACTTATCACGCACCTGCAAGTCGTGCCACACGTTTTACAAAAAAGAGTAATGTATGAAGCGTGTTGTACAGGCACTTCTATTGTGTCTTTTAAGTTGTACCAGTCTCGCCGCCACGCAATCACCACCATCCGATAAAAGCAAATTAGCGCCTGCAATCGCAGGTGATGTGGAAGCGGGTAAATTTAAATCCGAAGATAATCGTTGCCAGGAATGTCATGGTCCAGACGGTAATGGCCAAGGTCCTACTACCGGTGCAGCGGGTAAATTTGCCAAATTGGCGGGACAATATCCTGACTACTTAACGAAACAAATTCGCGATTTTCGTAACGGTACACGCAAGCATGATTTCATGCAGATTATGGCTAAAAGCATTGATGATACAGATTCTGCTGATATAGCCGCCTATTTCGCCAGCCTTAAAAAAATGCAAGGCGATAAAAGTGGTGACAATGCAGTAGGTAAAAATTTGTTTACTAATGGTGATGCAAGCAGAAATATTTTACCGTGTGTGAGTTGTCACGGTGTTGACGGGCGTGGCATAGATGCACCTCAACAAACCATACCAGTTATTGGTGGCCAGGAATGGCGCTATCTGGAAAAGCAGTTACAGGATTGGCGCAGCGGCGAACGTCATAACAGCGATGGTGGAATCATGAACACCTTCACCAAGCCATTAACTGACAAAGAAGTTCAAGCGTTGACGGATTATATTTCAGGTTTGTAATTAATCATTTACAGGAATTCATTTTATGAAAAAGCATTTATTACTTGGCCTCTTGGCAACAGCGTTTACCTTGCCTGCTTTCGCAGCATTAAAAGAAGGCGATAAAGCGCCAGATTTTAAAATCCCGGCGTCTTTTGCGGGTAAGGCAACTGAGTTTTCACTCAAAGATCAATTGAAAAAAGGCCCGGTTGTTGTTTACTTTTACCCCTCTGCTTATACAAAAGGTTGCAACCTTCAAGCTCACACATTTTCCGTGAATAGCGAAAAATTTGCTGCAGCGGGCGCAACTATTATCGGTGTGTCGCAAGACAGTATTGGTCGCCTTAATGAATTCTCTGCAGACCCGGAATTTTGCGCAGGTAAAATTGCAGTGGGTTCTGATGCAGATGGTAAAGTCGCAAAAAACTTCCAACTTGAGACTCGCCCAGCAGCTGAAGGTAAGACGGATACTCGCGGTGTAACCATCGATCATGGTTTTACTGAACGCACAACGTTTATTGTTACTCCTGATGGGAAAATCGCTGCTACTATCGGTGGTTTATCATCGCCAGAGAATGTAGCTAAATCTTTGGAAGCCGTTGAAAAATTAGCTGCTGCTAAAAAAAGTTAATCCTGCCACTCCAATAACCCTTTAGCCTGACGACAAGGCTAAAGGGTTATTCACATAATGCAGTTCTCATATCCCATCACAGAGTACCTCATGAAAAAAATGATGCCCCTGCCTGCAGTAAGCTGGCTATTTCTATCATCTATTAAACGTAAATTTGTTTTAGTTTTTTTCGCTATCTCTATGAGTATCCCTGCATTTGCAATCAGTAGTAGTGCCAATCAAGCAATTCAAAATTTACCGGATTTTAACGAATTGGTAGAACAATCTGGCCCAGCAGTCGTTAACATTCGTGTCACTCAAAAAGTATCGGCAAAAGGTGAACGGCAGCAGTTGTCGCCTGAAGAGGAAGAGCTATTCGAACGTTATTTCGGCCAGCCCAGCCCTCATTCAAAAAAAGATCCTCAAGAAAAGCCAGAGGCTGAACCGGAAGCCGAAGAACTTTCACGCAACGTAGGTTCAGGTTTTATTTTTTCATCCGATGGTTACGTACTCACCAACGCACACGTTGTAAAAGATGCGCAAGAAGTCTTTGTAAAACTTACTGATAAACGTGAATTTCGCGCAAAAGTTATCGGCTTTGATACCAATACCGATGTTGCAGTATTAAAAATAGAAGGTAAAAATTTACCAAAAGTCACCATTGGTGATTCAACCAAAATAAAAGTGGGTGAATGGGTTATCGCAATTGGTTCACCCTTTGATTTAGACAACAGTATTAGCGCGGGTATCATTTCAGCCAAAGCGCGCGAAATTGGTGATTTTTTATTACTCATTCAAACTGACGTTGCCATCAACCCAGGAAATTCTGGCGGCCCTTTAATTAATTTAAAAGGCGAAGTTATCGGCATAAACTCACAAATTTACAGCCGGTCCGGTGGTTATATGGGAATCTCGTTTGCTATTCCTATTGATGATGCGATTCGCGTTGCTGAGCAACTAAAAGCCTCCGGCCATGTAAGCCGTGGGCGCATGGGAATTTACCTTGCAGAGGTTAATGAAAATGTTGCCGAAGCGCTTAAGCTACCAACAAAAAATGGCACTCTCGTAAGCCGCATTGAAAAAAATGGCCCTGCAGAAAAGGCAGGTTTAAAAGATGGCGACATAGTCCTTAGCTTCAACGGCACTGCCGTTGAAAAAAGTACCGAACTACGCCGACTTGCTGCAGCGACCAAACCAGGCTCTACCGTTAAGTTGAATGTGTGGCGCAAAGGCACCACTAAAGACTATCCAATTACGTTAGCGGAGTTACCGCAAACAGATACACCTACTTCCGAGAGCACAGATCAAAAAGAAAAAAAATCCGCTGAAAAACCTAACCCAACATTTGGATTGACTGTTAAATCTTTAGACAATCAACAGAAAAAGGAGTTGGGTATTGATTCGGGAATCATTATTGAAAAAGCGGAAGGAATTTCTGCACGAGCAGGATTACAAGCTGAAGATGTTATTTTAACAATCAATAATCAAGATGTAGATAACGCACAAGATTTCAAAAAAATTCTCGACAAATCTGACAAAGGAATAGTCGTACTCGCGAAACGTGAAAACATCACCCAATACATCGCCATTAACAAACCGTAAAATTTTCTGTTTATTTTTTAGTAAGTAAATTCTGTTCAAATAATTTTTAAAGCACTTGATGAACATCACTATAAGGTCGTGATGTTCATCAAGTGCTTTTTTATTTAAATGCATTAACTAATAACCTAACAATTCTACAAAGTTGTTTAGCCAACAATACTGCACTTCCTCTATTATTTATCAATCACATGGCTGCTTAGATTCAATCATATTTTTATTTTTGAATAAGCATATAAAAAATAAATTTATTTTTACGATAAAAAATTTATAAAAAAATTTATTAAAATCATGAATTTAGTTTAATTTTTTTACATTTAATTAAATCAATACAGCAATCAGCCTTTAAATTTTCAATGGCATGTATGTTGCTCTGGCAGAGTTTCATAACCAACTTTATGGGAAACCTCATGAGCCGTAGAATACTAAGCATTGCGCAAGCGGTGTATCGATCGAATAACGTTAAACCTTTGATACCTTATACTCGCACTGCACTGGCAACTACATTAGCCAGTTTAATCGCTATATCCCCTGCCTTATCATTTGCTGCTGATCCTGTCGTAGACAACAAAGTAAACTCAACCGATAAAGATGCAACTAAAACTGAAACAACTACAGCAGAAAAATCAGCTGCTAATAAACCCGTCCAAAAATTAGGACAGGTGAATGTTCGCGCGAAAAAAATAAAAACAATTGATGCAAAACATGATGAACCTGTTTCTGTTTCAGTGGTTACTGGCAAAGCACTTGAGCGCGAATTAGCACAAGATTACAACGCCATTTCAAAGCGCCTTTCCAACGTAACTTTTAACCAATCCAACACGCGCGGCGCGTCACTATCTATTCGCGGTTTGGGTAAACGAGCATTCGCTGAGACACAAGATCCGAGTGTATTGGTTGTACAAGATGGTGTAAGTTTTGGTTTAACATCGCTTGGCAATTTCGATTTTTATGACATTGAAACCGTAGAAAGTTATCGCGGTCCACAAGGTACAACTGGCGGCAAAGGCGGAAGTTCGGGCGCTGTTTATGTAACCACTAAACGCCCTTCTTTTACACCGAGTTCAGATTTTTCAATCACCTACGGGCAACGCGATAACATTATTGTGAAAGCAGCGTCAGGCGGCGCGATTATTGAAGATTTACTAGCATGGCGTGGCGCAGTCGTTGTCAATAAAGGCGCAGGTTATTATCACAGCGAATACGACCCCAATTACACCATGTACAATAAAAATCGCTTGAGCGGACGCGTACAATTTTTATTAACGCCCACGGAAAATTTTAGCGCGCGTATAAGTGCAGATCTAGAGCCGCACGCACCGCAATTACAAAACGGTTTGAGTTTCCGTCACGATCAACCCTTATTATTTGAAGACGGCAGTTTGACCGACCCCTCTGGTACAACTGCAAGAGCAAAACTTTACGGTATTGCGGATAAAACCGGCACAATCACCACACCGGCACGCGGCTGGTTTGTAGGGCGTGATTACACTTATTATGGCAACTACAATAATGAAGCCAGAAACTCCGTTAACTTCAACCAAAATCAAGGTCAGACAGTGTCGAATAAAGGCGCGTCGCTCGAATTAAATTATGACTTTGAAGACTTTAAACTTTCATCGATTACTGCTCATCGTTATTTTAGTTTTGATGCGCACAACGATGAAGGCACACCCTTCGATATAAGTCGCGATGGCGGCGGCGGTGTTTACTTTAATCAAGACAGTCAGGAATTTAAAATTACCTCCAAACCCGGTGGTGTTTTCGATTATCAAGCTGGTGTCATAGCATTTAAAACCGATGACGATATTGTTTCAAAAACCGGTTGGGGTTCTGACGCGGGCGCCTGGTTTGCAAATACCAGCCAATACAATATTTTAGATCGCAACGCTGCCGGCCCTAACCGCGGTGTTGGTTTAGCATTACTCAAAGATACC
>Ga0247739_10000062_pt1 | contig 40582 bp, 60 predicted proteins | sample UWRJL058202B2_FD_180943 | JGI IMG/M metagenome (GOLD analysis project Ga0247739, IMG submission 180943) | Plant litter microbial communities from Arlington Agricultural Research Station in Wisconsin, United States - UWRJ-L058-202B-2 | ecosystem: Environmental > Terrestrial > Plant litter >...
GCTGCATCCTGCGTGACTGGCGGGGCGGCGTAGAGGGGTTTTTCTCCAGAAAGGTCTAATTTCTGATATGAAAACAGTTCTTTCTCGCCCATGCCGTAGGGGTATAAATAAGCAAAAGGCTTCTGCTTCATCGCTTCCGCATAAGCGCGGGCGGCTTTGTATATCTCACGCAAAGCACAATTACGGGCAAGATTTGGTTGATCTGATTGCTGATTTTCTATTAGATAAAGGGCGGCTTCCAGCTGTTCAAGTTCTGTCATTGCTTTGGTTCCTATCATGATTTTCTAATCTCTTCCCAGTTTAAATTCTCGGCCAGCGTTTCGTAATAGTGTAACTCAGCGGCGGCTTTGGCAGTTTCAATACTTTTATAAATGCCTATAGCGGTAGAATTTATTTTAAGATGAAATTCTACACCGTAACGAATTATATAATAATCATGATTTATTCCCGCTGAGTCTGATTTGCCCCACCTAAGAGGCTTAAATATCCGCTTGCAGATTTCAATTTGTTCGGGTGTCATAGGCTCACCATAAATCTTCGGAAAAAAGCTCATCACCCCATTGCAATGAACCAGTTAGTGTTTGGTTATTAGCTAAGGCAATCTGTCCACCTTCTCTACGATTAACGTAGCGCCCCGTAGAGGTGAGGAAACCTTGCCTATCAGGTCGAATAATTATTTTATTTAATTGCTGTAATGCTTTCAAAACATCTCCATGCCTTGCTGGTGCGGGTAAACTTGCGATTACCCCCTTAATATTTATTGCAACTGATACTATGCGTTCTTTCGTATCCATCACAACAGCCCCCGCTCTTTGCGCATTGCGTCAAGGTCTAAGAGGCTGTCTTCAGGGGCAACCGTGCCGATTTTGAGGGAGGCGAATATATCTGCAAGGTTCCCAGTGTCTATCCATTGCTTAAATGCAGCATTCCACCTTGGCCGTTTGTGGTAAAGCATAACCTCACCGTTATCATCTCGCGCCATCCACTTGTAATCACCATGCACCGCCACCACGTCGATAAAATCGGGGATTAGCTCAACGGGTTTGATGCGGTAGTCGTAATTTACCCAATCCCATCTGGGAGGATTAGCGTTGTTCCAAAGTCCAGAATAACCTTTTATCTCAATCTCTGCCCCATCCTTAGCGGCTTGCATAACGGCGATCATTTCTTCAAGTTTTTTCATTTGTGGAAATCCTGTTTTGAGATAATTAAAGCCCATCTGAATAAATTGAACTTATAGTGCCACTGTCCCTTCCTAACGTATGGCGGGATGTAAAACCTATTCCCGTTTCTACGACCTACAGATACACTCCAATGCCATGTTGGTGATGATTTTGGGTGTCTTGTGTAAATAATCAGAGAACCGTCACTTGCTCTTTGAAATAGCGTCATATTAACCCCTTTTCGTTTGCTAGGTGCTCTGGTATGGTAACAATGGCGATTGAACGCTGTTTTTTCTCGATTTCTATTTGCGAGAGAGGTAGCCATACCGCCCCGTCTTTTTCGCCATCAAGAGAAACAAGCACGGCTTTCTCTGTTTGATGATGAATTACGACTTCAATATCTGTTAAATCCGATTTCATCACCCGAACCTCTCTCTGCGCTTGGCAAGGGCAATATCAGCTACATAGCTTGCATGTTGTATGTCATAATAGTCATCTGTATTTGAGGCTACGCAACACGCAATAAACGCCTGATCCCAGAAGCGTTGCTCATCTGGTGTCACGGATGGGGTGGTAGACTTTTCAGTTGCTTTGCCCCCACCCATTTTGAGCAATTCTTGACCTTCTCGCGCATCTTTTTGAGCGGGAGTTTCGGCTTCGGGTTCTTTCCATGGGCCAATAATATCTAAACCAGTATTGCCGTCGCATGTACCATCAGGAAAATGAGCGGCTGGCTCGTATCTTGTCACGTGTTCATTCTCGAAAATATGAGTAAAAAAATTCATTCCCCGCCGATACCTATCTGATATTCCTGAATATTTCGCTTTCCCGCCATTCCGCGTCTTATAAAACTCTCCGACCTTGAAATTACTTTGCATCATTCAGCGCCTTTTCTGCTTGGATGATGGCGTTATTCGCTTTAATACCAAGTGACGTGTATTTATGATTATTTAGCGCAGTGCCCGGGGCGTCTTTGCGGAGAGTTGCCGTTAATTCCTTTAAAGCTTCCAGCGCCTCCACGAGCGCGGCGTGGGAGTTGACGGCTTTGAGTATATAGGCTCCGTCAGATTCTTTGTTCTCTCCGTAGACATCAGCGATAGGTATAAGCATACCATAGGATTGATCGTCTTCTTGGCTGGTGTATCCAACTTCTAATTTTCTGTTTACCCGCCAAGGCAGAGGGCTGTGCTTAAGTTCTTCTGTCATAATTACCTCACTTAAAATCTGGGGATATGGTGGCTAGTACACCGTCGCGAATTTCTTCCCATGCTGCTGCCCATCCTGCTTCCCATCCTGCTGATCGTGCTTCCCCTGCTGCTTCCCATGCTTCCCATCCTGCTTCCCCTGCTGTCCATGCTGCTGCCCTTACTGTCCATGCTGCTGCTTCCCCTGCTGCTTCCCCTGCTGCTTCTGCTGCTTCCCTTGCTGCCCTTGCTGCTGTTCTTGCATCGTCAACTGCGCCGCCATTTGCTGACAATTCGTGAAGATCAATCACTTGCTGCACGACCTCTTCCGAAGTCCCCGCGTGCTTATGCGCCACGCGTAGTATGGCAATCTGGACGCGGTGGTACGCTTTCTGCCAGTCATAATCTTCGGGCAATCGGCCTAGTGCATCTGCTATTTGCTTATGCCACTGCACGTCTTGCGGCGATGGGAGCCCCTCAAAAACAGTGTCTTGCAGCCTCACAAGCCATTCTGGATAGTCGAAATACTCAGCGACATTGGCGTGGGGATCATTTCGTTCAGGGTCAATATCGTGGGACAAGCAACCCACAGAGCAGCCTTTAAAGCTGCCATATGTCTCACCATAAGTACCTTTAATCAGCATATCCGCTGCTAAATGCTTTTCAGCCAGTTCGACGTGTAATCTCTTGCGTTCTGCGTAATTCATTTTCTTAAATCCTGATTTTCCTTGTGCGCCCTCAAGCCTTTTGCGTGGGGGCTGCTTCTAATTCAGCGCAGCGGCGAATGTCGGCCATTGCTGTTTCGTTATCTTCATAGAACCGCACCGGTGACACGCGGATTGGTGATGACGCCTTGTAAATCTGCATAGCGGCGAACGCTGTGTTTGTCTGGGATTCCAGTGCTTTTCCGGCTGCTCCGGCCAAATGGACAACCCAGCCAGCTCGGCAATGTGTGGTGTCGCATGAGTGCCATGTGTCCATGTCCAGAGCGCCTTCTGCTGAAACGGCTGCAAGAACAGCTTGGTGGATGTTTTCTATGACAGGGGCTTCGAAATTCCCTTTCGTATCGAAGCACTCGGAGCAGTGTGAGCAGCGAGAGCAGCGAGAGCAGCCGTAGCAGCCGTAGCAGCGAGAGCAGCGAGAGCAGCCGTAGCAGCCGTAGCAGCGAGAGCAGCGAGAGCAGCCGTAGCAGCCGTAGCAGCGAGAGCAGCGAGAGCAGCCGGAGCAGCCGTAGCAGCGGGAGCAGTTGGTGCAGTCGGAGCAGCCGGAGCAGCGGGTGCAGTCGGAGCAGCCGGAGCAGCGGGTGCAGTCGGAGCAGTCGGAGCAGTCGGAGCAGCGGGTGCAGTCGAAGCAGCGGGTGCAGTCGAAGCAGTCGGTGCAATCCACAAGACTTTCTAGTGCTTCTCTAGCCTTTTCCTTGCTCCCGAAATACGCAAAATAACTCGTATTTCCGTTCTCGTCTGAATAGTGGTCCTTGTGTTCTGTAATCATTTCGTTATCTCAATCAAAATCTGGTTTAATCGTGCTCGGCCAGCGTGGGCCGTGGTGCTTATGATCGTGGCAGGGCTTTAGAGCTTCCCGAGCCAGTGACTTAAGCTCCGGAACCGTGGCCGTATCTTTGGCCTCAGCTATCTTCCTCAACGCTTCCGATCTGCGCTGGTTGACCAATTTCAGGTTGTGGCACATGGGAATAATCCTTTTCCACTCAGCGCTATTCCCAAGCCGATCTGATCCTGGTTCAACCGCGCCATTCCTTTTCGGTGTTCGGCCAGCAACTCGGGCATCAAATCAGTTTCTATCGCCTCCAGCGCCTTACGGGCTTCGCTGGCGACATATTCTCGGCGCTCCTGGCGCTCGACACGCATTCGGAATAATTCCTGCTTGCGGGCTTCTCTGAGCATTCCGCGCATGATCGCGGCCAGGACGCGGCTCTCAATGAGCGGGTCAGGATTGTGGGGCATTCCAACTTCCAATCTGATCGTTTAAAAATCACCGTTCAACGACAAACCCGAACACGTTAACCGGAGCACGGTTTTCGTCGTATCTGGATACGATAACCCGATCACCGCGCATGCAGGCCAGCAATGCGTAATCGCGGGACATGCTGATTGCCGCTGTGTCATTTGCCATGTGCGACTTGATCCCCATCGAAAGGCGGCCGTCACGCACAACGTCGATTGCAAATTCCGAGTTTTCATATTTTGCGGGACGCTGTGTCATCGCCTCACCCCGCAACAAATGCCAGCGCCAGAACGCCAGAGACAAATAGACCAATGGCGATCAATTCGCCGAACATTCGGATAATCATTTCAAATCTCCAAAATGAGAACATCCAAATCACTTTCCACTGTTTGTTGCGAAAACCGCATCAACGTGTATAAGCATGTATACAGTTATATACGTTGTTGTGAGAATGTCAACAAAAATATTCTTACAAACCTCTTTGTCGCAACTTTTTTCTCAAATAACCCTTATATAACAATACTTTATATATAAAATATATTAAAGACAGATAGGTTTGTAAGAGCATATAAACTTTTTTTAATTAGGGGTAAAAACAGTGTATATACCTGCGGTAAGTATATACATTAAAAATGACCCCTATTTAAAAAAGTGTTGGTGCTCTTACAAACCTATCTGCGCAGGGGTTTTTCGGCATATCGCGCCAGATAACCCATTAATCGTATTATCTAATTTCGATTGGCAAAGAGGTTTTTAAGAGCATTTTCGACCTCCAATCAGATCAAACAAAGAACAACAGCAGAACAAATTCTGTGAGTGTTTATACGCGTCAACAGCAATTCGGCGGAAGCAACCATCACATGACACCATGATGAAAATGATAGGTGGAGTGATGGCCCTAACACCCAAAAGACAAAGGTTCGTGGATGAATATCTCATTGATATGAATGGGACTAAAGCCGCAATTCGTGCTGGTTTCGCGGAAAGTGGCGCAAGAATCGAGGCGACAAGGCTGCTTGCAAACGCTGCCGCACACAGTTATAATCAAAGACAATCAACACAACTGGACGCTTGAAAAATACCTCAAGCTCAAACGAGTTAAAGCGATATGAAGCCTAACTACTCCCGCCTTAAAGGCATGGGCCAAGAAAGCCTCTTACGGGAGCTTATAAAACTTGCAGCTCTTGGAGAGAGAATTAAAGAATCAGAATTGAGAGAATGTGTGAGAGAAATTGCACTATCCGCTCAAAGTCATGTTAATCTTCAGGAACAAAAATGAGCTACGATTACAAAGTAACGCCGAAAACTGACGACACAGTGGATTTGCTCGTTAACGGCAAACACATCACAGTAAAAGGTGACTGGGCTAAAAAGCTCAAAACTAAAGCGCCTAAGCACACAGACGGATCGCCTCTCGCAGACCATATCCACGACTATGTTAAGCAGGTCGAGTTTCTAGAGCAACGCGATGAAATCAACTTCATCGAAACACCGGAAATGGTGAATGACTAGCCCCGACGAGCGTAAAGAACAAGTAACCCAAATCATCAAAATGATGGATGAAGGTGCGTCTGAACGTTCTGCTTGCGAAAAGGTTGGCATATCAAGAAACACATTCCGCTCTGCTGCTTTAAAGATGAATGCGTCCGACCAATACGCGAAAGCTTGCGTTGCTATTGCTCAAGACCAAGTAAATAAGATCGAAGAAGCAATAAATGACATGCGCAGTGGAGTTATTGACGCTGCAATGGCAAGAGTAGAGATAGACGCTCGCAAATGGACTGCTTCAAAACTCTTTGGTAGACAGTACGGCGAGAAAGTAACCAACGAACACACTGGCGCAGATGGTGGCCCGCTACAAGTGCAGCAAATCGATATGGTAATCATTGAGCCAAATGCAAAAGCTAAGGGTTGAGATACCTAAAGCCTTTAGACCTCTGCTATACCCAGCAAGGTATAAGGGTGCTTGGGGGGGGCGAAGGCGGCGCTAAGTCACACTTTTTCGCAGAGCAAATAGTTCTCCGTTGTTTTCAGAAGAAAACGCGCGTTGCTTGTATCCGTGAGGTACAAGCTTCGATTCGCGATTCTGTGCGTCAGCTTATTGTAGATAAGATCACGAAGCTCGGCCTTAACTTCAACTTTGAAATCCTTGAGAGCGAAATCAGGGGCATTAAAGGCACTTCATCTGAAGGGTCTCTTATAGTATTTAAAGGCATGCAGAGTTACAACGCCAACAACATTAAATCTCTCGAAGACTTTGATATAGCATGGGTTGAGGAGGCGCAGACGTTTAGCGAAGTGTCGTTGCGTATGTTGCGCCCGACAATACGCAAAGATGGTTCAGAGATTTGGTTCTCATGGAACCCGCGCCATGAAGACGACCCCGTTGACAAGTTCTTCAGGTCAGGCAATTCCCGCGATGGCATGGTTTCTGTTGGCGTTAATTGGAGTGATAACCCTTGGTTTCCCGAAGTACTGCGAAAGGAAATGGAGGACGATTATCGCATTGATGCTGGCATGGCTGATCACGTCTGGGGCGGCGGGTATGAACTAATCACAGAAGCCAGCTATTACGGTCGTTATATCGCAGCGGCTGAACGTGAAGGCCGTGTTGGACATTATCCGCACAACCCTGATCTGCCCGTGATGACAAGCTGGGACATTGGCGTGGATGACTACACCGCTATATGGTTTTGGCAAACAGACGGGGAGATCGTGTGGGCTGTTGATTACTATGAGGTTAGTGGTGACGGAGCCGAGCAGATTGTTGCGGTTGCATTGCCTGAGCTGCGGCCAAAGGGATATGTGATGCCTTTGGGGGCTGAGCCTTTAGGGCGCGATGAGCCATTCAAGTACCAGCGCCATTACTTGCCACACGATGTTAAAAATCGTGAGTGGGGGTCAGGTGCCAAAAGCCGTGTGCAAATCCTGCAAGGGCTTGGTGTCAGGCCGATCAATGAGGGAATAGCAGCAAACCCTGAAGACCGCGTTGCAGCTCTACGTGCATTATTCCCCATTCTGCACTTTCATGACTGTGCACGTGTTAAGCTTGGGTTGCAACGGCTACGCAGGTATTCTCGCAAGCACAATGAGCGCATGGGCGTTTACACTGGCGTTGAGCATGACATAAATTCGCATGCGGCAGACGGGGCAGGGGAATTCGCGATAAACTGCTCGATACGCCCTCCCGTCAAAGAGGAAAAGAAGAAGCGTCCCTTTGAAGATTATTATGATTCAGACGAGAGCAAGTCGGAAAGCTGGATGACTTTATGATCTATTGCATATTTAATTGCATATGTTATACATAGTGAGATCATAAAAGGTATCTCATGGCAGCGGGCGCACAACAGATATTAGATATTCCGTCAGAACCTATAGATTTAGGCAAGCTCAAAAAGGAATATACTAACTTTGCGTCTGTAAAAAACGCAGAGATTGAAGAGCGCAAGGAATCGCTCAAGTTCCGGCATGGTGTCCAGTGGACTGCCGAAGAATTGGCGATCCTAAAAAAGCGTAGACAGCCACCTGTTACTAACAATTACGTCGCCCGTAAGATTGATGGAGTTGTCGGAACCTTGCTTAGACTTAGGCAAGACGCTAAAGCCTTCCCGCGAACACCGTCACAAGATGAAGGAGCAGAGATTGCAACGGAGTGCATTCGATATGCATTAGATCGAGCCCGATGGCCTGATGTCGAGTATGCGGCGCTAGAGGATGCAGCGGTTTCCGGCATTGGTGTTGCAGCTTTTACTATTGAGCAAGGTGACGCTGACGATTCCGAAGTCGGGTTAGAGCGCATTGCTTCAGACCAATTCTTTTATGACCCTCGTTCGTTCCTTGCCGATTTTTCTGATTGCATGTATATGGGGGTAGCCAAGTGGCTTGACCTTGATGTCGCGCAAGAGTTGTTCCCCACATACCGCGAAGACTTGGAAGGCCTTGTTAATAACGGCAGCCTTGAAAGCTGGCAGCAATCGGAGCGTGAAAAGAACTGGGTTGACCCTACACGCAAGCGCCTGTTTGTCGTAGAGCACTGGTATAAGCGATCTAGTGTGTGGAGCGTGTGCTTTTATGCATCTGGTCTTTTGCTTTATGAAGGTGAGAGCCCGTTCGTGGATGAAAAGGGAAAGTCAACAAGTCGGTTTCGCGCTTTCTCCGGCTACGTTGACCATGACGGCGACAGATACGGCTTTGTACGCAATCTGAAAAGCCCCCAAATGGAAGTAAACATGCGGCGCTCGAAGGCTCTGCATATCCTCAACACACGCCGTTTTATGTACCGTAAAGATAGCGTAACCAACGTTGAGAAATTCAGGCAAGAGGCTGCCCGCCCCGATGGAATGATGGAATATGATGGCGAAATGCCTCAAGCCGATGATGGCTCTCGCACGACAGATATGCAGGGACACTTTGAGCTTTTACAGGAGGCCAAAGGAGCCATTGAGGGTTTCGGCCCATCTGCCGCCTTGCTTGGTGATGTTGGCAAGCAGCAATCTGGCCGCGCTATTGCATTGTTGCAGCAGACAGGGCTTGCAGAGCTCGGGCCTTTTATCAAGAACTACCGTGCATGGAAGCTGGATATTTACCGTGTGATGTTCACCAACATTCAGCGGTATTGGACAGGTGAGCGTTATATCCGTGTCACCGACAATGAGGAAATGGCCAAATTTATCGAGCTGAACCGTCTTGAGTTTGATGAGCAGGGGAAACCCACAATTGTTAATGCGCTCGGCTCCATGGACGTTGACATTATCATGGATGAGTCAGGCGACACGGTTAACACCATGGCTGATACCTTTGAATTGCTTGGTGTATTGGCCAGTGCTGGCAATCCCATACCACCGCAGATTGTTATCGAGCTTTCACCGCTCCCCGGCAGTGTTAAGAAAAAGGTTATCTGGATGCTTGAGCAGCAAGGCCAACAAGACCCGATGCTTGAACAGGCTAAAACCCTTGAGCTTGAGAAAGCGGAAGCTGATGTTGGCGCGACCAGAGCTAAAGGCCTTAAAGATTTTGCACAAGCTGCACAGACGCTTGTTGCCCCTATTCCGCAAGAGCTTGTTGACGTGCCTATGCCGCAACAGCCCATGCCAATGATGCCGCAGGAGGCAGGATTTGCCCCGCTGCCATTCTGAGTTCGTATGCTTCCACGATACGGAGCAATTAACGCAATCGACCGGCGATACAGGTCGTAACCGTGAGCACGACGAAACCGTGAAAGAGAAATACAATGTCTGAAGAAGAAATTAAGCACGACGATAATGCAAAGGATGAATTTGAAACAACATTTAACAGCTCATTTTTGAACGAGAAAGAGAATGTTGCGCCTTTTCAAACAGAGGAAGTAATTCCAGAGGCTGAAACAGGAAAGACAGAGCCTGAACCTGCAAAGGAAGCGCCAAAGGCTGAGAAAGATCACCATGTTCCTTTGCATGTGATGCTCGATCAGCGCGAACGTGCCCAAAAGGCAGAGCGTCAGGCAGAGCAATATCAACGTGACCTTGAAAACCTTCGCAGACAGTTAGAAGCAAGCAAACCTAAAGAGCAGGAAGAAATCCCAGATGCAATGATTGATCCTCAGGCCTATTCGGCATGGGTTCAGAAGCAGATTGATGCAAGGGTTAATGACTTCCAGCAAAAGCAACTTGCTCAGAAGATCGAATACTCGTTACAGAGTGCTCGTGAAACTGACCAAGAGCGATTTGATGCGGCTTATAATGCACTTGATCCAAGGGACACTGCAACAGTTAACCGGATTAAGAACGCTTACGATCCCGGCAAGGAGCTTATGCGCTGGTATGCACAGCAGGAAACTTTGCGGGAAACAGGGGGTGATATTCACTCGTTTAGAGAGAAAGAACGCGCTGCATTGCGGGAGCAGCTCAAGAATGATCCCGAATATAGGGCTGAAATTCTAGCGATGGCTCGTGCCGAAGCTGCGACCTCACCTCCCACACGACCTGCTCATAATGGGATGCCTTCGATTACCCGCGCCCCTTCTTCAAGGGGGACTACTAACCCAATGGCTGCAATGTCTCCACAAGAGGCCCATGCATCTAGTCTTAACTTAAAAAGGTAAGTAAATGGCCGCTACCGATGTACAAACCAACAACCGCGAGATAGTCTGGACTAACCAGATTATCCGCGAGTTTAACCGCGAGAACCTGTTTTCTCCATATTATGGCAACTCTACCCGCGCAATTATCCGAAACATTACGGATTTAGAGCGCAAGCCGGGGGAAGAAATCAACGTGCCTTTGATGGCAAAGATTGATTCAAAAACTGGCGTAGGTATTGGGCCACTGGTCAATAACGAAACCCGCCTTGACCTTTACGGGATGCGTATTCGGACAGATTGGGCGCGGAATGGCGTTCTGATCCCTGAATATGAGGAAAAAGTAACGTTTATGGATCTGGCCGACTTGGCTCGTGATGAGCTGTCCGATTGGGGCAATAACAAGCAGCGCGATGACCTTATTCGTGCGTTTCATTCGATCCCATCCGAAGCTCCTAGCCCTGATTGGAAGTCAGAAGGCGGCCAAACCGTTAACGGGATTCAGTATGCACAGGCAACAACCGCGCAGAAGAACGCTTGGCACAATGCTAACCAAGACCGGCTGCAATATGGTTCTGCTGTAAGCAACTTTGTGACCAGCAACCACGCTGCATCATTAGCTAACATCGACAGCACGAACGATAAATTCACCAAGGAATCCCTTGAGTTGATGAAGCGCCGTGCACGTAACGCAAAACCTAAGATTACCCCTTACAAGACAGAAGACGGCAAAGAGTGGTTTGTTGCTTTCGTCGGCTCTCGCTTGTTCCGCGATCTTGGCAATTCGCTTGCTTCTGTCGATCAGGCAGCCCGCGCCCGTGAAGGCGATGGAATGATGAAGAACCCGCTTTATGTCGATGGTGATTTGCTGTGGAGAGGGATCATTATCCGTGAGATTCCTGAAATGGACGATCTGACAGTAATTGCGGGTGCTGGCGCTTCTGGCATTGACGTTGCGCCCGTATTCCTTTGCGGTCAATCAGCGGCTGCTATTGCATGGTCGAAGATGCCTACTCCACGTCGTCGTAAAGAAGATGATTATGAAATGTGGAAAGGTGTTGGTCTGGTAATGTCTTACGGCGTTGCTAAGTTGGCTAAAATTCCAGCGGGTCAGACAACCCTCAAAGATTGGGGCGTTTTCACAGGCTACTTCTCTGCTGTAGCAGACGTTTAAGGAGAATAATTAACATGCCTACATTTCAAAATGCGCGGGAGAACTATGTTCAATCGCCTATATTCTTCCGTAGAAAGATTATCTTCTCTGAAAACGGAATTGTAAGCCTTGGGTTCGTTGCTGCACAGAGTGTTATTCGCGGCGGTGAGATTGCAGTGCGTACCGCTTTCAACTCTGGCACACTTAATACAATCAGTGTTGGGTTGCGCTTTATCGATGGCACGACGCAGCCCGCGGTTTACACTTCGGCGCAATCTCTAACTACTCCGGGGATTGTTAACTTCAATGCAATGGCAACATCGGCCTTTGTCTATACAGATGTGGACGCGGAGCTGATTGCTACAATCAACCAGACAGGTACAGCCTCAACGACAGGTGAGGCGTATATCCTAGTGAATGCAATCTCACGAATGGGGAGACGTTTATAATGGCTACTATCACCTATAAACCATCTTATGATGATGCTTCGGTTGTAACTTGGCTGGGAATTAATTTTCCAGCTAACAAGCCTGTTGAAGTCCGAAACAAAGAATTGGTTAAAAAAGCAAAAACTAATCCGTTCTTTGAAGTAGAAGACGACGATGTGGAAGACGCGCAAGTCGCCTCTTCGGAAGGTGAAGGGCCGTTTGATCGTGGCGTTGCAGCTGCTAAGGCTGGGAAGCCACGCAATGCCCCCGGTCGCTGGTCAGGCAACCGAAAGGGCGAAGAATGGCTTGAGGGATATGACTCTGTGAAAGAGGAATCGAACAAGGATGAGTGAATTTTACACTCGGAGCGATCTTGTTCTACGTACGCTGGGGAAACTCGGCGTGCGTGCCGCTGGGCAGACGCCTAACGCAGAAGATTACGACAATGTAGACGGGTATCTTGATGGAACACTCGCGGCATTGGCTGCGCGTGACATTGTGCTAGTGAATGATGCCGACGCTATCCCTGCCGCGTTTTTGAATGACATTGCCGCTTTGCTGGCTAAAGACTCAGCATCCGAATTTGGCGTTATGGCTGATGAAATGGCAAAGATTGATTCAGAGGCAGCGCAAGCAATCGTAAATCTGCGCATCATGCAAAGCAAGACAATTACCGGACAGCGTATGCAAGCGGAGTATTTCTAGTGGTATCAATACCCTTTCCTACAGGTTCACAGCCCGGCAGGAACGCTCAGGAGAGCGGGGGGAGACTTATCAACTGCTATGCGGAAGAACTAGGCAACGCGGCTGGCGGTGTGGCGGTTATACGATCAGCGCCGGGCTTGCTTGAGTTCGGAGACAGTGAGTTAACAGGGTTTAGAGGCCAGATCTTAATAGGCCAGCGCCTTTTCGCGGCCTTTGAGGACACGTTGGTTTATTTCAACAGCGCGGGAGCTGTTACAGTTGTGGGAGAGCTGCAAGGCACGTTGCCTGTGTTCTTCTCACGGAACAATCGCAGGCCAACCCCTGATGCGGTAGTTGTGACAGAGCTGGGCGCTTTTGAATTTACAGATACGATTATCACGCCTTTTGTCGATGGAGACCTACCTCAGCCTAACAGTGTTTCATTCCAAGACGGGTATTTCTTTTTTACCACGCAGGACGGCCTTTGTTATGCGTCAGGCTTGAATGATGTGACGGTTAATGCGCTTGATTTTACCAGTGCGGAATCTAATCCTGATGGGCTTTATCGGGTTATATCCTTTAGCCAGCAATTATACCTTATGGGTCCGTCTTCCATTGAGGTTTATTCAAACACAGCTAATGAGGTTGGCTTTCCATTCTCCCGAGTTACTACAATACCACGCGGCCTTATAAGCCCTTATGCGGTAACAGGCTTTGAAGAAGGTTTTGGGCGTTCAGTATGTTGGGTTGCAGATGACAATGCAGTTTATATGCTAAACGGCTACCAGCCTCAGAAAATATCAACGCCTATTATCGATAGTAATATTCAAGAGGTCGTTAATAAGATCTCTATTGAGATGTCATGTTACGTTGAAAATGGTCACGCTTGTATATCCGTTGATATGCCTGAACATTCATGGATTTATGATCTTTCTTCGCAAGTCTGGCATGAGCGCAAGAGTTACTTTCAAGAGCGGTGGAGAGCAACGGGGAATAGTGTTTTTGGCTTTGGCAGATGGCTAAGAGGTGATATGCTTTCAGGTGCAGTAATGCATATTACTGAAACCACACGCACAGAAGGTATCAACCCCTTGCCTGTTATCATCGAAAGCGGAGAGTCGCAGCAGTTCCCAAGTGGGGCTATTATCCCGCGCGCTGACTTTGACTTTGACAAAGGGACTGGCCGGGCAACCGGCATTGATCCTATCGAGCGTAACCCTTTGTGTGAAATATCTTGGTCTAATGACGGCGGCGAGCAGTTCAGCGATCCTGTGCAGCGCGAGATAGGGCAGCAGGGGATAACAAAGCAGCGGGTTCACGTCACGCGCACGGGGTTTTCATCCGGCAACGGAAGGCGTTGGCGGATTGTGGTTTCAGATCCCGTTTATGTGGGATTTCTGGGCGGTGACATGACAGCTATTCCGAGGTCTCGATGAAAATAACGGCTCCGTTCCCTCAGCCACAAATCCCGCCGATTAACCCTGATACGGGGTTATTTACGCGCGAGTGGTATGAAGCATTGAGTGCAGTTTACCGCCTTCTGCAAGGGCTTAACTTTACGCAAGGTGTTGGCGATCCAGAAGGGGTTGTTACTGCCCCAGTTGGAAGCCTCTTTGTGCGATCTGATGGCGGGGCTGGAACAACACTATACGTCAAAGAAGCGAATACAGACGCGACGGGTTGGGTCGCAAAGTGAGGTAATATGGGACTTTTCGACCTTTTCTCAAGTGGAAACGAAAAAGCAGCTTCTGAACTACAGCGTAGCGGTCTTGATAAAGGCTGGAACCGGTTTGCTAAGTTCTCTGGCAAGGGGCTGAATGAATTTACCAATTACAATAACATGGCATACAATGAGTATGACAAGTTAAACCAGCTCGGCGATCAAGGAATTTCAGCTTACGGCAATGCTCTTGGGCTGAATGGCGCGGCGGGGTCACAGTCTGCATTGCAGGGCTTCCAACAGCAGAACCCCGGTTACGGATTTGCGATGGATCAGGGGTTAGACGCTCTTGACCGCAGGGCGGCTTCGCGCGGGATGCTCAACAGCGGCAACACTTCGGCCGATACGTTGCGCTTTTCGCAAGGATTGGCAGATCAGAATTGGCAGCAATATATCGCTAACTTGGCTAATACCGTGGGCGTGGCTCAAAATACTGCGGGCGCTCAGGCAGGGATTAGGCAGGGACAGGGGCAGGGCAACCTTGCCACTCGTCTTGTGCAAGCTGACACGGCGAACCAACGCGAAGTCGGGAAAGCTAATGCTACAGCCAACTATCAGTTGAGCAAAGACCAGACGGGAGCAAACGTATTAGGAGCTGCCGGGCTTGCATCTAAAATTATTGGAGGGCTATTCTAATGCCAGTCCCAGTACAACAGGTTAATTGGGGAAATCAGCCTATTGTTGATGTTTCCAAGCTGTATGACGGATTCCAGCAGGGGCGCACAGACGCGCGGAACAATCGCGTTGCGGACAATCGACAGGAAGCTTTATCGTCGTTGCCTATGCGGCCTGATGGGAGCGTTGATTATGGTGCGGCTGCGACTAAATTGCTTCAAGTTGGTGATTTGCAAGGGGCGCAGTCCTTTGCTCAGCTGGCCGATACGCAAGCACAACGTGGGTTCCAGCAGCAGCAGTTTTCAGCGCAACAATCCAACGCTGATCGTGCTTATGGGCTTCAGGAGCGTGCATTGAGCGCGAAGCCTGTTCCAACAGGGTATCAGCAGACGAGTAACGGTCTGGCTCCTATCCCCGGCGGCCCTGCCGATCCGGATGTTATACGCGCACAAGCGGCGGCAAAAGGTGCTTCAAGGGTTGGAAGTGGGGCGAATGGCGGGCGCATCTCATCAACCACAGAAAAGGCTATTCTTGAAGCAGACCAAGGCATTCAAGAGGGTCAAAGCGTTATTTCGAACCTAGATCAGGCGTTAACCTTGAATGACAAGGCCTATTCCGGCTTTGGCTCGACTGTTGTGCCGTGGGTTGATCGTAACCTTGGGCCGCTAGGCGGTGATAAACTCGGAATTACCGATAGCGCAAGAGGGGCAGCAACCACAGATTTTAACAATCTGATAGGTACTCAGGCGCTTGGAAGCCTTAAAGCTATCTTCGGGGCTGCTCCAACGGAAGGAGAGCGGAAGATTCTTTTAGAGCTGCAAGCCTCTGTCGATAAATCCCCTGCCGAAAGAAAGACCCTTATCGAACGCGCGCGTGATTTGGCACAAAAACGCATCGAGTTTAATAAAGGCACGGCGGAAAGGCTTCGCTCCGGGACGTATTACCGCAATGAGGGTGCGCCCGCTCAAGCAGTGCAGCAGCTACCTACACAAGCTCAGTCCCAATTCCAGCAGGGACAGATCCGGCGCACTAAGTCCGGCGCACAATTCCGATATAATAACGGCCAATGGGAGCCTATCCAGTAATGGCAGATGCAGCTTATATCAGGCAGGGTTTAATTAATCGCGGCCTTCCAGAGCATGTTGCTGATGGTTTTGTGCTTAACTTCCAAGACGAGAGCGGGCTTAACCCCGGTATTAACGAGCGTAATCCTACAGTTCCGGGGTCGCGTGGGGGATACGGCCTTGCTCAATGGACGGGGCCGCGTCGGCGTTCTTATGAGCAATTCGCGGCGCAAAATGGCGTTCAACCCGATGATCTCGACACTCAACTTGATTTTGTTGTGAATGAACTCGGTGGAAGCGAACGGCGAGCGGCAAACAATATCTATGCCAGCACAGACAGAGGGCAAGCAGCAACAGCAATCGCCCGTGATTATTTGCGGCCAGCTCCACAGTATTTGCAGGAACGGGTAGCGAGATACAACAATTCCCCTCCTGTTAACGTTGCTCCAAATGGCGAAGAATGGGACGACTCTCTTGAATCTGCCCAGAATGTAGACGTTGCGCCTAACGGAGAGGAATGGGACGATACGCCTGTTGCGCCTTCGGAGCCTTTAGCCGCTCCTGTCCCTTCTCAATCATCATTAACGCCACAACAGCGCATAGCGCAAGGCTTTGAAGGTCAGACACAACGTGCCCCCACTTGGCAAGCGGGGACGGTTGAACGTGGGCAGGAAGAACTTGGGAGACGCTTAACAGCCAGTGAATTGCAGGGGATCAATCAGGTCAATGCCGCCGGACAGGGATTTTATGCCAATTTTCTTGATGAACTAGGCGGTGGCGTGAATGCAGTAGGTGAGACTATTGGCAAGGCCGCAACAGGTCGGTTTAATGAGATTAGCCCCGCTGATGATTACGCTCGCACCGCTGATGCTATCAACGACAGAACGTCACGCTTCGCAGCAAGCAATCCTATTGAAAGCACCGCTTACCAGATAGGAGGGGCGCTGGCTTCGGCTCCTTTCACCCCGGGGGTTGGCGGCGCTAATGCTGCGGTAGCCGCAGCTCGGACAGGTGCAGTTTACGGCGGTATCGCTGGCGTTGGGGGTGCAGAAGGTGGACTTGACCAACGGCTAGAAGGCGGTATTGAAGGCGCGGCATTAGGCAACGTGGCTGGACGCGTCGGGAATAGGGTTATTCAAGGTGCTGCGGCTGGTTTGGGCGCGGCTGGCAGGTCTATATCTGCGCCTTTCCGGGGCACTGTTAATTCAGAACAGGAAGCGGCCCGTCGTGTTGCCAGTGCATTTGGTGGGAGTGCGGGTGTTGGTGCCGCCGCTGATGATTTGGAACGCGGATTATCTGAAGGCGTGCCCCTTATTGCCGCTGATGTTGGCGGGGAGAGTAGCAGAGCGCTTGCCCGCTCGGCAGCTAACACTTCTTTAGACGCTCGCCAAGCACTGCAAACGGCGGTTGAAGGGAGGTTCGAAAACCAGTCCGAACGATTATCTTCTGCTATTCAGGACATTACAGGTTCATCGGGTGACACCGCAGCGCGTCGTGTTTCGCTCCAAGAAGCGGCAAGAGCTGCAAACCGTCCAGCTTACGTTAAGGCTTACCGCGAAGGCAATGTTCCGATTTGGGATGAGACAACACAGCAAATTTCTTCCGCTCCAGTTGTTCAAGATGCCATACGCAAGGCTACACGTACAAGTGCGAACCGCGGCGCTATCCAAGGCGATGCCCCCTCATCGAACCCTTTTGTTATCCGTGGCGGGAGGGTCGAATTAAGTGGTAAAGCTCAGCCTACATTGCAGTTCTGGGACAATGTTAACCGCAATCTAAACGATGCTTACAGCTCGGCCAATAGGGCTGGGCGCAACAGCGAAGCCGCTGACATTATCCAGCTCAAGAACGCTCTGACATCCCATTTAGACGAGATTGTGCCTTCGTTTAAGTCTGCCCGCGCGGGCGCTTCGGAAGCCTTTGGTGCGCAAGATGCTTTAGAGGCTGGTCAGAAATTTGTGCGCTCTAATCTCGAATTAGCTGAAGCGCGTCAGGCTTACGCCAAACTAAGCCAGCCGGAAAGGGAGCTTTTCAAAGAAGGTTTTGCTAACAGTCTTGTTGAGCAAGTTAACTCAGTGAGTGACAGAAGAAATGTGATAAATAGCATATTTTTATCTTCCCCAAAAGCGCGGGAAAAGATAGAAATGGCTCTTGGAAAAGAAGGTGCAACAAAGATAGAATCCCTTCTAAGATTAGAGAATATGCAAAATATCACACGTCAAGCAATCGGCGGTAATTCGACCACCGCCCGCCAATTGGCTGAACTTGGCATTGCGGCGGGTGTAGGGGCTGGGATTAATTACAATGATCCTTTCAGCGTCAGAACCGCGCTAACCGGGGCTTTGTTATATGGCGCGCGGCGCGGTCAAGTCCGAATTAATGACAAGGTTGTCCGGCGTGTCGGAGAGCTTCTTGCAAGTGGCGATCCGGCTTCCCTGCGGCGTGTCCAACAGCTAGTCGCGGGCAATAAAACATTGTTAGACGTGGTGAGAAACGCCGAAACCTCCATTGCCGAGATTGCCGCCCGGTCAGTTAATCATGGCGGCCCGGATGAATCACAAAACCCAAATATCACCATAACCCCTAGGAACCAATAATGGCGGGTATTTACTGGACTAAATCGCTCACCCAAGAGCTCAATAATAACGGGGAGCCTATCATCGGCGCTCGATTGTTTTTCTTTGAGGCTGGCACAACCACACCACTAATCACTTATCAGGATTACACACTTGCAACGCCACACCCTAACCCCGTTAGGACAGATTCAAACGGGCGTTGGCCTAACGTGTTCATTGACGACGAGAACGAGTTTTACAAGTTCCGCATCACGTCCCCCAGCGGCGTTACATTAGCCACTGCCGATTATATCCCACTATCTCTGACGGGGGGCGGTGGGGGCGGTGATCCTGTGCCGCCAGTAGACCAGACCGCACTTGCTCAAACTGGCGATGAAAAGATCAGGTTCGACACTGGGCCTATATCTGGCTGGGTTCGAGAAAATGGGCGCACAATTGGCTCATCGACATCAGGCGCTACCGAACGCGCAGACGCAGACACACAAGAGCTTTTTGAATACCTTTGGAACAAGAACTTATCTTTCCTTGCGGTTTCTGGTGGGCGCGGCGCTTCCGCCGTAGCCGACTGGACAGCAAATAAAAGCATCCAACTCCCAGACTCGCGCGGCCGGGTTCTCGCTGGTCTAGATGGCATGGGGGCTGGACTTGCTGCTCGGATAACAGCTCAAAGCATCACAGGAAGCGGGACAGGACCTAACATTGTTGGTTCCGGTGGAGGCGCAGAAACAAACACCTTAACTATCTCTGAAATTCCTGTTCACGATCATGGCGGTGGAACGGGAGAAGCGGGCGCTCATACTCATACCCTCCCCAAAGCGACGGGATCGGGCGGAGGTAACGCAGCCAACAACGGGCCTCAAGACGGTGTTCAGGTGTATGCCACAAGCTCAGCAGGAAACCATGTTCACATTATACCGCCTGCAGGCGGTGGCCAACCACATAACAATATGCCTCCATTCACCCTTCGCACAATTTACATAAAGCTTTGAGGTAACATGTACAGCGGTTATTTAGATACAGTAACAAACAAGTCCGATTGGAATACTACAATTCAGATTGTAGATTCTGATTCTGATGAACCTGTTGATTTAACGGGTGTCGACGCATTTATGCAAGTTGTTTCATGCCGTGAAGGATACCCCCATCATTCAAATCATGGGTATGGTTATGATTACGGATCAGGGTCATGTGGTCCGCGCTTATCTGGAAGCACAGAAGACGGGCGCTTAACGTTATCATCCGAGGGAATTATCTCATGGTCATATCCTGCAAGCGTGATGAATGCGCTATGCCCGCGTACGTACGATATTGGCATTATCTTAAAAAAAGATGATCAAACCACTCAATTATTTCTCGGAAAAGTAACCGTACTCGATGGAGTTGTAACTAATGGCCTTATTTAGCACTGGCGGCTCTAGCCTAAAGTTCCGCGTCCTTCCTCAATTCCCCGCCAGTGTGGAAGGTGACAACGGGATAGTTGTTGAGAAAACAGGGGCAACGTTCCTTATCAAGGACGACTTCGACACTCTATCAGATTTAGGGACAGCCGATGATCTCGTAAACTACCGGATGAAAATTTACGATAGCGTCAACCGAGTTTATTACAATATATCCCTTCTTGATGCCATTTCGGTTGATTTTATTGCGCCGTCTGTAGCCTCCCAAGGAGAAGCCGAAGCGGGGACTGATAACACCAAAATCATGACACCGCTTCGTGTCAAACAGGCAAATGACTATCAGCTCCCGATCCTCATAGATGAAGGGGTGCAAGACAAAATAGACGATGGGACAATTTTCAGCACGGCGAGTGGTGAAGCGTATGTCGATGAGCAGGTGCCTATTATTGCTACACCAATTGCAATTAAAAAGGCCAATGAAAGCACGTTAAGGAAGTATTGGGCCTCCGCTGGCAATGCAACGGCAAATACCATTCAGATTTATGACAGCCGGAACACAGACGTTAAACATAGGGCTTTTGGGTCGCACGTTCAATTACCCAACGGGCGATGGATGGCTTGTTACCGTCTTGCAAACGGTCACGCTACGTCCGATATTGGCTCTATCGGGATGCTTGTAACAGATAAGGAATACACCCAGCTTTTAACAGAGCGTCAGGTGATAGTTCCGGGGGCTGGTCGCACGTTCAGCGAAGCAACCCTTATTCTTTTACCTTCTGGGAGTGTTCTTCTTCTAACCTCCGATGTTGATGCTACAACGAACTATAGCGATCCACTTGATCCGAAGCCCACAATCATTCGGCAGTTTTATTGCCGGAACCCTACGGAACCAGATCCTGATGATATTGTGTGGACGGAATCAACCCCGGTGTTGACTAACCCGGTTAGCTATTGCCGCACACGCGCCGCTGTTGGACTTGTCCCCGGCGATGATAAGAATTTATTCGGGTTCACGGCTTTCAGGGCACTTAACGCAGTTGGGCCGCTGGTTAACTCTCGGAAATCTCTTTGGGTTGGAGAATACGATCCCATCACAGACAGCTTAATAAACTGGACTGAAAAAACCATTGTAGAGGGCACAGAAGGTTTATCCGAAGCAGGAATAACATTCGCAACGGAACTGCATGGACTTGCGGCGTTCCGTGGGAGAGGGGGTACAAATACCCTTAGTATCTATAAAACCTCCGACAACCTTGCAACTCCTGCTGTTTATGTCGGTGATATTCCGGGATACGATAACGACGTTGCGCCGGATCTTCGCCTGAAATATATAGACAATGAGCCTTTTGTGTTCATTAACTTTAATAGAAGATTCTCTAGTGAAGACACCATTATTACACGGTGTTATCGTTTCTGGGATTTATTTGGCGGTAATCTCACTACATACTCCGAAAAGAAGTCACCTGCTATTTTCGCGGGGGCTTCCGGCTATGGGAATGGGTTCTTCGCTGATAACGGCGATTTAGTTTATTTCGTGCATAAGGAATATGCGGCGGGTGCTGGGCCTGACCAGTGGCCTACAGGTAATAACCCCGGCCCGACTGATCTTTACATCATTCGCTATTGCCCTGATAAAATAGCGGAAGGGCCATATATTACGGTTCCACGTATTGATGCAGCAAGCACACCCGGTACAAATACTTATGCTGCTAATCAGAGAGTGTGTGACGCTTACATTAAAGGTCGGGAGTGCACAGCGCATTTCCAGATTAAACTTGCTTCGCGTTCAGGCGCGGGCGCAGCATTCATTGCTGACCTTCCATTCCCTGCGGCGGTGGGGACAGGGGTTATTCGTTATGTTGCTCGTGTTCGACCTGCAAATTACACTAACGCCTCTATAACCACATCAGCAGGAGTAGAGTTCGGGCAAGGGCATTGGGCTGAACTGATCCCGCAAGATCAGAGAATTTACCTATACAAGCAGACCTCAAGGAATGCCGCACTTGTTCAACTCTCAGAGCTTGATAACGACTATACAATATGGCTTTCAATAACTTACCCTATCGCTGAAACGAGATCATAACATGCCCATAAGAATTGATGATGCTGACGGTATTATTCGCCAGATAAACACGAATGTTACCACGAATGAGAATGGGGAGCTGCACACGTATGTAACAGCTGCGGGCGGGTCCGGCACAAGCGCCAGTCAGGTGCAGGGTATACAGGCAAGTGCTACGACAAATAGCGGGAACCCTGTAAAGGTTGGTGCTGTTTTTATGACAACAGCGCCTGTTTACACAGATGGGCAATTTGGCGATTTGCAAATGACCGCCCGAGGAATGCTTGCAACCGCTATCGGATTTTCAGGAACTGGTGGCACCTTTGCCGCTGGGCTTGCTGACAACGTAGCTTCTGTTGCAGCCAGCGCGACTGTCAACGCATTAAAGGTGCTCAGCCGAAATACTATTTCCGATGGAACGAATTGGTATCCGATGCCGGGATCCGCAACAGGAGTTAATATCGTTGATGCCCCGACAGGATCGGCAGGGCAAGCCTTGGCAACAACTGCTAATGCCGCGGTGGGCGCATCATTGGTTTTGAAGGCAAGTGCAGGAAACCTGTATGGTTTTAATATCGTGACGGGAGCAAGCGCAGGTTATCTCATGATATTTGACGCCACAAGCGCGCCTGCTGATGGCGCAGTAACACCCAAGCGCTGTATTGCAATCGCTGCAAATACCAGCATTGACAGAACATTCGGGAAGCCTATCCGGTTTACATCTGGAATTACGCTCGTTTTTTCCACAACAGGCCCCTATACAAAAACAGCTTCGGCAACAGCATTTTTAGCAGGGGAAGCGGTATGAGCGGGGGAATTGTTTCGGGTCTTAATAATATTCCAGCCAGCCAATTCGTCCAAGATGAAGCTTTAACAGTTGCACAATTGCATTCTCTTTATCCTCCTGCGGCGGGGAACCAGTACAAATATGCGCGGGTGAGTGATCTATTCTCGGAGGCTGGATCGTCTTATATGGGGGGAATCGTCGTGAATGATACGGGAACCGGCTGGGTTCCTGTTCGTGCTTTGCGTATGAACAACGTAGCATTTAACGGAAATCAGGCGCTTACGTTCACCTCACTTCTAACGCCGCCTATTATCGAGTTGACGGGAACGGCTACATCGAACAGAACCTACACGTTATCATCGCTTTACGCAGCGAACGGTTCTGAATTTACGATTAAAAACAATATGACTTTGGGCCTTTTTGGGATAAACCTTTCTGGCTTGTCCGGTCTTTTGGGCTTGTTAGGCGGGTCAAGTACGCGCGTTGTTTTCAACGGCACGATATGGAAGCAAGCCTCATAAAAGGATGAAAAAAATGTCAGTTGTTCAAGTTGGTGATGAGTTTTTGAACGGTCGTCTTGTTGTTCTGGAAGTGGACACAGCCGGAAAGGTTAAAGCGTACAGCATTGAGTTGGGCGAAGTGGGAGAACCTCTAACCTTTACGCTAGATGTCCCATTGACCATTGAGCAGTTGCTAGCGCTTCTAGCTCTTTTGGGCATTTCGTAATATACTAGGGCGGGGAATTAATTCCCCGCCTTTTAAATTTAGGAAGGTCTCGGATGTTTACATTGTCGATGCTGACGGTTGATAAGCTGCAACAAATGACTGGCGGCAAGCCTAACATCTCAAATATGCAATCAATCATATTGTCGCTGCATGAGTTTGGTGAGCGGTATGGATTAGACCAGCCGCACCGGTTGGTGCATTTTCTCGCTCAGCTGATGCACGAAAGCGGCGGGTTCCGCTATGACCGTGAAGTGTGGGGGCCGACTGATGCGCAAAAGCGTTATGAGGGGCGGCAGGACTTAGGCAACACTCAGCCGGGGGATGGCTCTAAGTTCCGTGGATACGGCCCTATCCAGCTTACAGGTAGGTCTAACGTTGAGGAATTTTATCTCTGGTGTATTGATGCCGGTCTGGAGCCGCCTGACTTCACGCAAACGCCGAACCTGATTAACACAGACCCCTATGAGGGGCTTTCAGCAATCTGGTACTGGGACAAGGGCAATCCGACAGGGAAAAGCCTAAACCTCTACGCGGACAAGAACGACATTGAGAACATCACGCGGCGCATTAATGGCGGGTTGAATGGATATTCGGATCGGCTACACTGTTATGACCGTTGCTCTCTGTCATTGCTTGGGTTCCCACATTACAGCGTCCAAGAGTTCCAGCGTTCGGTCGGCATTAAAGCCGATGGAATATCGGGCCCTGTAACTCGATCTGAAATGCACAAAGCTCTGGTCAAAATGACCTTGGTTGAAAACCGTAGCGACGGGGTTCAGAAGTCTCCGGTTGTGGATGAAAAACCCGTTGCTGTTGAGCCAAAGGGCGTTGATAACCCGATTCCGGCCATTGTCACCACGGGCATTGCAGTCGGCACTCCCGTTTTAACCTCTGTATCTGGCCTTGATTGGCGTGTGCAGCTCGTTCTCGCTCTGGCTGGTGTTCTGTTCGCGGGATACTTCATGTATGAACGTATTCGCATGGCGCAGGAATCGAAGGAAATCAAACTGGCAATCAAAGAGGGCGCGCTGTGATGGGCGTTATTGCTTGGCTGACAGGATCCACACTAGGCCGATGGGCAGCAATCCTTGCGCTCGGTGTGGGCTTTATATGGTTCGTGTTCCGCATAGGGGTTAGCTCTGGCTCCGATAAAATACGCATGAAGCAAACTGCCGACTCTCTCGCAAACGCAATGAAAAGGGTAGCTGAAAATGCACAAGTTACTAAAATGTCTCGTGACCAGCGCCGCAATGCTCTTGATAGCTGGATGCGCGACTAACTCCGGTAATTCATGCGCTGGGTGGGAGCCGATTTACCCGTCGAAGCAGGATGTCATGACGGATGAAACCGTTAGACAAATCTTAAGCCATAATCAATTCGGGCGGGCGACATGCCAATGGAAACAACATTGAACCACCCGCACGAAATATCAAAGCTTGACAATCGAATAACGGTTGTTGAGCAGAAGGTGGGTTCGATTGATAACTCGCTTACTAACCTTCGCGGGGATGTAAGCAATCTTGATTCTAAAATGAGTTCGAGATTAGATCAGATAGCCACCAAAATAAATGAGGGGCAAAAGCCACAATGGAGCCTACTGCTACAAGGGCTTGGCATTCTTCTGGTGTTGATAGGCGCTCTCTTCGGTTTGGGTGTCCTGCCGATAAATCAAACACTTGTTCGCCAAGACAGAGATATATCAGCCCTTCAAACTCAGTTATCCCGCTCGGATGCCAGCAATCTTAGTGTCGCGGCCTTTAAGGATTATGCTGCTCAAAAGGAAAACGATAAGATACTATTCCGCGCCGAAAACTCAGATAACTTCAAGAAACGGGACGAGGAAATAAAGACGATTAAAGCAGACCAAGTGCCTAGGAAAGAGCACGAACGTGTGTGGCTTAGTTATGACAGAGAACTAGACGCTATAAAAATTAGAATATCATCGGAATCTGCGGACATTCAAAGGCAGATGGATGAAATAAAACAAAATACAGCGTCTGTCTATAATCAGAGAGATATAATTCAACAGCTCATTGCTGGGCAAGAGAAGTTAAAGGATGAGGTGTCTAAAATTAAAACGACACCGTAACGCCGCCGCCCCACTTGCTTATGATATTGGTTCTAGCGTTTGGCTTAACGCATTTACCGTATACTCCTGCCCTCGAAAGTTTAGCTCTTGCAGCCTCACATGAGGGCAAAGAATCGAACGTCACGAAGGTTAGGCCGATCACAAGAAACCACATCACCAGCCATGCTTTCTGAGGACTTCAGCGGCTATCTTGCCAGCGGCCCCTCCTAGGTTCTCAATCTCAGAAAGAGCGTCTTGGAAGTCGTCGCATACTTCAAGTTGGTTCCCCGTTGCAATCGTTACGGGTGCTCCGAATTCGCTTTCTACATGGAATGGATTGCCCTTTATCGCCTTGGCAGGCTGCTCAAAAACAATCGTTGTGTACTTGTTGTCACTCATTCTCCCCCCTCCTGCAACAAAATCACCGCTGCTGCGGCATATACGATCACGCCGTAAAGCTCGTGGATGGCCTTTTCAACATCTTCGTTCTTAGCCATTCGCGTTGCCTCTTGGGCTTTCTTCATCACCTGGAATGTGTGACCTGCAATTGTTCCGTCCTGCATCCGCGCGATTTCAAGGATCGGCTGTTGGATAAACGGTTTCCCGTTAGCGTGGCGCTCGTTGCCTTTGCCTGATGCGGCTTGCTCATATGCTTCATCGAGAACGGCGCGCAGGGGTTCGTAATTGCTCTCGTGCTGGCACTCTCGTTTGATTGCTTCCTTTTGCTCCGGTGTTTGAAGGGAAGACAATCCGATGTCAGGAAAGTCAGGGGTATCTCCATACATGAGGCGGGCTGGTTCGTCGCTCCCGCAATCAAGTTCCTCGATGGCCTCGCGCACAAGGTCTTTTTCAGGCGAGGATCGTCCAGGGTGAAAAAATAACCCGTTTTCGCAAAAATATGATTCTCGTCCACTGTCATCGAATATCCAGTTCCCGCTTCCTAATTTCTGTGCCTTTCTATGAACGACACCGCGCCCATCAACATAACTCTTTCCTTCTTCAATCTTCAGGGCAGTTTCTTCGTCTGCCCACTCGGCCACAATGTCTTCAGGGCTATGATCGGTGAGTAAACAAACACCTGAACCGTAGACATACCACCACGCCCCAGTTTCCACTGATCGGACATACCATTGCCGCCCGCCGACTCCATTGGGCATCCACTTCACGATGACCTTCTTGCCCTCACGCGTCCGGTAAAACTCTTCGTCTTCTAATTGTATCGTCATTGCAAAATATCTTTCTCGAAAAATTAGATGATGTCGTCGTGGTGCGGAGCTTCCATGATCTCGCCCGTTTCAGGATCGTGTTCAGGAATGAGGGCCGCGTGTTCGATCGTGACGGGTTCACGCTCTGCTGGCGCGGATGGAACCGCGTTCAGTTTTGCTGCCGCTCCACCGCGCTTTTTGGTGGGCGCTGATGCGGGCTTATCAGTTGCCGCGTCCTGATCCTGATCGAAGGCATAATCCTCGTCTATGCGCTCGACAGCCTGATGAAACGCGGCTCTGTCATTTGATGATGGCAGGTATTTGGACAGACGACGAAACACAGTCTTTCGCGCCATCTCTGACCAGTCTGTTGACCACGGCGTTGATTTGATCTTCTGGGCCTTGAACGCCTTGTATGCGTCCGAGCGGTCGCGGATGCGGTTCACGTCATCCAAGGTCATTACCTCGTGGACGATCCCGCCATCTTTCAAAACGGCCATGGCATAGACCGCATAAGCCTCGCCTCTGGCCGCGCGCATGTTGATCTCATGCTTGATCGGCGCGTCGATGTCGGTTGGTGAGTATGAGAACACGTCTGCCTCGCGGGCGATCTCAACCACGATAGATTTGATTTCGCCGCTCTGATAAGCCAGCTTCAGCAGACCGCGCATCATGGGGCGATATTGCACGTCGCCGTTATAGTCCACGACAAGGGCGGCTTCGCGGCCATCAAGAATGAGTCCATCGGCGGCGGCTTTGGTGCAAGCGGCCAGCAGTGATTGCGGGTTTTTGACCTTCTCAATATTCCGCGTCAAGGCTATGGCGGTCTGCGCGGTTCGGATGAACCTGTCTGCGGTGATGTGTCCTGGCAGTGCTTTGGCAAACTCAGGCTTCATCTTGCTGACGTGATCGCGCAGGGTGAGCGCGCCTTTTTCGATGGTGGTCACGGCGTTGGTCATTGGTCTGTCCTTAAGATTGTGTCGGCTCGTTGCCGGATGCGTTCGTGTTCACAGATGATGAGGTTGGTGAGAACCTTCTTTGCCTTGGGTCTTCGCTCTGGCGACATGCGATAAAGATATGCTGCCAGCCAGAACCGTTGCGTCTCTTTCTCCAATGCGGTCATGCAGCTTCCTCCTGCGGCGCGTCTGTCAGGCGGTATGCCCAACGCTGGAAGGAAAGCTCTTGCACGTCGTCTGGATATCCAGGCCATACGCCAGTTTTCTCGCACTCGGCATACACAGAGAGGGACTTGCGCATGATCGCGCGGCCTTCATCCACAATGGCGGGCGGCAATTCATAAAGTGCGAACAGGAATGGATCGGTCTTCTCGACCACCAAAAACGCGAAGGCTTCAACAGGCTGACCGGACGCGATGCCGCCGTCTGTGTAAAAGGCTTCCTGCGCGTGGTATCCGTAATTGACCACGCTGCGGGTGAACGCATCGGGGTGCGCGCTGGCTGATGTCTTTACGTCAAGGATCATCGCCAGATCAGGGCGGTAAAGATCATCGCGCTTGCGACAAAGGACTTTCGTTTCGTCGTCAATCCAGTAGGTCGAATGCTCAATCTTAGACTGCTGACTTTGAATGATCTGGTTCAATCGCGGGTTGGCGTGGATCGTGTCGCGGATGATGAGCATTGCGTCATAGTCGGAAGCTGTCAGCAGCAGCTTCTTTTCCATCTCGGCATAGGCTTGCATGTCCTTCCACTTGTTGCCGCGTCTGTCGTCAGGCCCACGAATGACGCGCTTCTCGAACGTCTCCGGCTCTAAGACAGCGATGTGTCCGGCTTCGCCAAAAGTGAAATATGTTTCTTCCTTGCGCGGCGCATAAGCATAATGCGCAGGTGATTTCTCATGGATTGTCCAGAGGCCAGTTTTCGAGATACCCGCTCCCGCGTGGTAATCGTCGTTTGAAATGTCAGGATAAATACCTGGCTGCATGTTGATCGCTCCGATGCGTATCTGTTGTGATATTCGCACCGTAATAGATCGAGAAAGGGGTGTCAATACGTTTGTTGTGAAATTCACATTGACAGGGAAGCGAAAGCGTGGCAAGTTTTTATCAGGTTCGGCCAGCTAGCGGTGCCGTAAAACACTAGCAGACTGGGAGCCGGGGTTTTGTTTTTTCCCTCGATAGTATGGATGATGAAAGAGCGTGTTGTGGTATCCGCATTAGTACGGCAATACTGTGGCTCTGCTGTCCCGTTCTCATCCGCGCTTGACCAGTCAATTTTCCCACCCGCAAAGTTTAGCCCGATGGGATAAAGATATATTTCTGCAAATCTCTACTAAAACTCAACTAAACTCTATGCAATTTATTGATTGGCCATCTTGTTGATACCAACAAAAAGGTCATAACATACCGCGAGAATGCTCGATATGTTCCAAAATATACCATATTGCCAACGTCGGCAATATGGTCAGCGAACTGTTTCCATTTTGGAAACGGTTGGAGTGGTCGTTTCCGAAATGGAAATAACCACCCTGATAATCAAGGAATAATAGCCAGAACCGGAGTGGCCGTCACAAGCGAGGTTTCTGCTGTCTCGTTCGTGGCTGAACATCGGATCAGGGCTTCACCTGTCTTGCGCGCGCTCGACCTTGGCGAATACCTGCGATCCGTCCTTTATCCTGCAAATGGATAGCGTACCAATGGCTGCCGGTTCCACACTGTCTGTGTGGCCGAACAAGACAACCGCGTCATCCCAGACAGACAACGCACCAGAAGATGCACGAATTTGTGCAGCTATGACTTTGCCATTGTGACTTTTGATTGCGGCCTGCGCCCTATCAATCACGCTTTGAGGTAGGGGCTTTGGCTCGGAGAGTTTCTTTAGGTATCCGCGTTCATCAATGATGGCGGCAAGCAAGATGCGTGTCGGCTGGCCGTCCAGATCAATCGCAACGCCTGCATGGCTTAGGACTTCACTGACGGATACCCCCAGGAACAACGCAATGCGACTGGCTTCCTCCATCTTCATCTTCCGCTTTCCCGCCAACATCCGAGATGCCGCCGAGGGGTCAATGTCAAGGTGCCGCGCAAGACCGCGCACTGTTTTTTGCTTACTTTCCAGGGTTTGCAGAAACCAGTTCCTATCAATTCCCTCAGCAGTTTCCATTTTCCACCACGCAGTCGGACGAGAACGGGGCGGAACGTTGCACATTTGGCAACAGGGCGCAAGGATGCGCGGTGATTAGGCAGTCAGCAAGGGAAATTGTTAATCGCACGTGTTTGTCAGTCAATGAACTCTTGACGTTGCGCAAATCACATCGTATGGTGTGTTTACCGCATCATCATGCACAGAGCGAGAATATGACACCCTGGCAAAAAGTCCAAGCTAAGTTCGGCCTAAACGCCGCCGCACTGGCGCGGGCGATCAAACGCGACCGCTCGAAGATCAGTCGTCATCTGCGTCACCCTGAAGGGCTGATAAACGGCGAGGATCAAAAGCGCCTGATGGAAGCTGCTGCGGAACTGAACATTGATTTGCAGCCCGTCGATCTGGTTCCTGAAGCGGTGCGGTGATGGGTGAGAAATCTCGCCCTCCCATGACATTCCAGCAGCAAGCCGAATTGCTCGACTACATCTGCAACTCATGCCTCATGGCATCGGACGGGCAATTCGCAACGCTGACAATTACGCATTTAGACAAACATCAAATTGACGATTTACGGGCAACAGCCGCGCGGCTTTATCGCATGGCTCCATTTGAGAAGGAAATTAAAAAAGTGGTGACAGGTCGATGATAATATTACGCCAAGATCAGGAGAATGTCCGTTCAGATTTGCGCGTTGCGCTGCGGTCGCATTCGTCTGTTCTGGTCTACGCGCCAACCGGATTTGGGAAAACCTGTCTGGCTGCGGCGCTGATTAAGTCGATCTTTGAGGCGAAGAAGCGGGTTATCTTCTGCGTTCATCGCGTTGACTTGATTTTGCAAACGGCCAAAACTTTCGATCAGTTTGGCATCCCGTACTCATACATCGCTGCGGGTCATCACTTCAACCCCTATCATCGCGTCTACATCGCCTCGATTGCCACGCTGCGCAATCGTCTTGGCAAAATCCCTGCTGACTTTGTGATGGTGGACGAAGCGCACCTGTCGGCGGCGAATGGATGGGCCGAAGTTGCGCGGCATTATACCGAGACGGGTGCAAAGCGTATCGGTTTATCTGGGTCGCCTGAGCGATTAGACGGCAAGCCCCTCGGTGACGTGTGGGATCACATGGTCATGGGGCCTTCTGTCCGATGGCTGATCGAGCAAGGGCACTTATCGAAGTATAGGGCATTCTGTCCTGCTGGCGTTGATCTGACAGGCGTTCACACACGCGGCGGTGATTATGTCACCAGCGAGATTGACGATCTCATGTCTGGCCGCGCTGTACTTGCGGGCGCTGTCCGGCATTGGAAGAAATACGCCAGGGGAAAACGCACGATTGCCTTTGCTCCATCAGTTAAGCGCGCTGAACAACTGGCGGCGGAGTTCTGCGCTAACGGCGTGATGGCTGTCGCGCTGGATGGCAACACACCGCAATCGGATCGGTATGCAGCATTCATCGGTTTTGCGGATCGTGACATCGAAGTGATCGTCAACTGCGCGCTGTTCTGCGAGGGGTTCGATCTGGCCGCGCAGGTCGGGCGCGACGTGACGATTGAGTGCGTCTTGCAATATTCCCCTACAAAATCACTGGCAAAGCATTTGCAGCAATTGGGGCGCGGACTTCGCAAAAAACCGGAACCCGCGATCCTGCTTGACCTTGTGGGTAATGTTGCCCGCCTCGGTCTGCCGGACGAAGATCGGGAATGGTCGCTGGATGGCAAGGTAAAATCAAAGCGAACCGTTGACTTGATGACATGTCCCCAATGCTTTGCCGCGCACGATCCTGCACCGAAGTGTGAGGCTTGCGGTTATGTCTATCCTAAGAAAGATAAGGACGCGATAGGCGAAGGTCGCGTCATTGACGAAATCGAAGGTGAGCTTGAGGAAGTCGATCAAGAGGCCGTCCGGCTGCATCGCAAGAAAGAGCAGGCCACGGCTGGAACGCTTGATGATCTGGTCGCTCTGGCTCGTGCGCGTAATTACAAGAACCCTGAAAAATGGGCGGGATATATCTGGTCGAGCAGACAGGCAAAGCAGGATCGGCGCTTTGAGGATCGGGAGATGTCAGCTCATGTGCGCTAAAAATCAGCTCACGATGCAAGATGCGCAACGTCTGTTCGATTATCGTGATGGCCGATTGTACTGGAAGCACGTCAGTTCCGGTCAGCGGCGCGACCGAATGGCTGGCGGCATCAAGAAAAGACGTGGACACCAATTGTACCTTATTAATATTGGGGGTGTGGAGTACCAGGCGCATTACCTGATTTGGAACTTCCACCACGGCATCACGCGGAAAGCGGTGCGTCCAAGCGACGGCGATCTTTTAAACCTGCGCATAGAAAACCTGCATCTTGTTGAACCGTATGATGGAAATTTTATCAAGGTACAATCAAGGTCGCCGCGAATTTCGTGCCCCTGCTGCCAACAGCGTGTGACGGCTCCGACTTTGGAAGTGATCGTCGTGAACTTCGGGCTGGCTCCGTTGGAAGCTAAGGTCTTGTCGGCGGTCTGGTCGGCAAAGGGTTTAGCCGTGTCAACTGAAAAGGTTTTCGCGGAAATGTATGCGGATGATCCCGATGGCGGGCCGTCCAATTCAAAAATGTATTCCGCGTTCAAGGTGGCGCTTAGTCGCCTGCGCGCGAAGATAAGAGGTTCAGGGGTCAGCATTGAAAACGTTGGCTACGGGCAAGGCTACAGGCTCATATTAGGAGAATAAATTTATGGCCGGATCATTAAATCGTGTGACGCTGGTAGGGAATTTGGGGCGCGATCCTGAAATTCGCTCTCTGCAAAACGGGGGCAAGGTGGCGACGTTTTCCGTTGCAACCTCTGAAACGTGGAAAGACAAAACCACTGGTGAGAAAAAAGAGAAAACCGACTGGCATAATGTCGTTGTCTGGAATGAAGGTCTTGTCGGTGTCATCGACAAGTATGTGAAGAAGGGCACCAAGGTTCTCGTCGAAGGCAAGCTTGAGACGCGGAAATACGAAAAGGACGGTGTGGAGAAGTACACCACCGAAGTTGTCCTGACTGGTTTCGGCGGGCAATTGATCTTGCTTGGTGAAAGCGGCGGGTCTAACCGTCCTCCTGCCCCGAGCGAAACAGACAAGCCAGCGACGGCCATGTCTGGTGTTATTGATGATGATATCCCTTTTTGATCGGTGACGTATGATTTTATCCGCACAAACAATCCGCAAACTTTGCACAAATGGAAGGGCGATGATCTCGCCCTTCACCGAGCGGAACAAGCAGAATGGCATGTCCTTCGGGCTGAGCAGCGCCGGTTATGATGTTCGCATTGCTGAAACAGTCTGGATCATGCCGAAAACGTTCTGCCTCGCATCCACGATGGAGTATTTCAATATTCCAGCGAACATCATGTATCAGGTCGTGGACAAATCGTCATGGGCGCGTCGAGGCTTGAGCGCATTCAACACGGTCGCTGAACCTGGATGGCGCGGCTACCTGACGCTTGAGTTGTTCAATGCGTCATGGCTTCCGAAGCGCATCAAGGCGGGCACCCCTATAGCCCAGATCGTGTTTCAATTTCTGGATCAGGCAAGCGCGCAACCTTATGCGGGCAAGTATCAGGATCAGGAAGCAGGCGCACAAGCGGCGAGGTTCGAAAAATGACAGACACGCGCGACCGATTAACCGAGGGCGACATCATGCGGCTGCTGCAAATCAAGGCTTCAGCCTTGGGTGCTCGGCTGTTCCGGCAAAATACAGGGCTTGCATGGGTCGGCAAGGTCGTTCGGTTCGCGCGTGAACAATCGGTCAAGGTGTCGCCTGGTGACATCGTGATACGAAACGCGCGCCCATTTCATGCAGGCTTTGAGGGTATGTCTGATTTGGGCGGGTGGGTGCCTGTGGAAATCACGCCTGATATGGTGGGGCAAAAGATCGCGCTCTATGCACAGGTCGAAGTGAAGAAAAATACACGCGCCACGGCGGCACAAAAGGCGTGGATACAAGCGGTTAACATGGCGGGTGGCCGCGCTGGCGTGGCGCATGATGATGCTGAATTAGCAGCCATACTCGCGGGCGAAACAGTCGGATAAATTTCGTCGCCCCTCTTGCTTTATAGTACAGCTTGTGTTGTGATTATCGCAACAATTCTATCAGGGGCGAAACATGGCAACCGACATCGAAAGATTGCGGAACGAAACATCACTTTCTCAAATCGCCTCACAGTATGGCGTTAAGCTCTCGAAGAACGGCCACGAATACGATGCGTGTTGCCCGTTTCATTCTGAGAACACGGCGTCTTTTACGATCTTTCGCGGCAATGATGGCGTAGAGCGATTTCATTGTTTTGGCTGCGGAGAGCGTGGCGATGTCGTGGATTTTGTTCAGAGGATCAAGGGAGTGGACACGCGAGAAGCGATCGCGATCCTCGGTGGTCGTCCCGCTGGCGAGAACGTCAAGCCGCGCCAAATCGGAGCGCGAGATATATACGCGGGCATCGAGCCGTATGAGCCGCCTGAAATGCCCGCTGGTCAGAGGCTCCGAATTTATAATCCAAAACGCGTCGGGACTGAAATGGAATGGGGTGGGTTTGTGCCGTCGCGGATCCATCCATACCGCCGCAAGGATGGTCGCGTGTTTGGTTATGTGCTGCGCCATGATCTGCGCGATGGCGGCAAAGAAACGCCGATGGTCATGTGGGTTCAGTTGCCGAGCGGCGAACAGTGTTGGTGTCGGTTCCCATTCCCCAAGCCTCGGCCACTATACGGGCTTGAGCGTGTAGCCGAAGCGCGTCAGGTGATTGTTGTCGAAGGCGAAAAATGTCGCGATGAAATGGTGGAGCGCACGGGCCTTACGGTCGTGTCGTGGGTCGGCGGAACACAAGGTGTAAAGCACACGAACTGGAAGCCGCTGGCCGGAAAGAATGTCGTCATGTGGCCGGATCACGATCCGCCTGGGCTGGAAACCGCAAATGAAATCGGGGCTATCTTGAAAGATTTGAACTGCACCTTTCGCGTGCTGAGGGTGCAGGGCATAGGATAATGGCATACACGCTTCAAGATTGGCAATCAGGGATAAAACCGCCGAAGGGCTGGGATGTAGCAGACGCTTGCAGGGATGGATGGACGAAAGACGACATCATGTCTTTCACGCGTGCCGCTGTCGCGCCATGGGAACCGCCATCGGATCGCGTTCCTGCGCCTGTGCCCGCGCCTGTTGTTCCACAAAAGACCGTCACGCAAGCAAAGACGATGGTGCAAGCCGATCCTGCGCCTGCGACCGTCACGCATATTCATACGCGCAAGACGGTCAAGGCTGATGATAGCTGGCAAATCCATTTGATTTGCACAGAAGAAGGCAAGACAAAGCCGAGCGTCACAAAAAACTGGGCGCTGTTCTTGGAAAATCATCCTGAGATGATCGATGTTTTCGCGTGGGATGCATTTAAAATGCGCGTCATGCTCATGCGCTGCCCGCCGTGGGAAGAAGAAGAGGTCTTCAGGCCGCGCGTTCTGCAGGATCGTGATTATAGCGAAGCCGTGATGTGGCTCGAAACCCACCACATGACGCCGAAGGCATCGAATATCGCGGCGGTTATTCAGACGGTGGCGGAACGTTCTTCGTTCGATAATCTGAGGGACTATCTTGAAGGGCTTGTGTGGGATGGTGTGCCGCGCGTCAGCCAGTTTGCAGCTAAATATCTGGGATGCCGTGGAGACAATTACTCGCCCATCGTCAGTGAACGGTGGCTTGTGTCCAGTGTCGCGCGCGGGCTTGAGCCTGGTTGCAAGGTGGACACAATGCCGATCCTTGAAGGGCCGCAAGGGCTGAACAAGTCCACGGCTCTGAGCGCCTTGTATGGCGCTGAATTTTTTACCGATGAATTGTCAGACCTTGGTTCCAAGGATGCCAGCATGGAATTGCAAGGTGTTTGGTGCATCGAGATTGCAGAAATGCACCGCTTCTCTGCGTCGGAAACAAATCAAGTGAAGAAATTTCTTTCTCGGCAAGTTGACAGGTTCCGGCCTCCTTATGGCCGATCTGTGATTGATGCGCCGCGCCGCGCAATTATGGCTGGAACGATCAATCCTGAAGGAAACGCCTATCTGCGCGATCCAACGGGCGCGCGTCGTTTCTGGCCTCTGACGTGCGGGAAGATCGACATCGCGGCGATCAAGCGCGACCGCGATCAGCTCTGGGCGGAAGCCGTTCACTTGTACAAATCAGGCGTTAAATGGTGGGTGCAGTTAGATGAAACTCAAATCGTTGAAGCCGAGCAAGAAAAACGCACGGATGTCGATGTCTGGATGGATGAGATTGCGACATTTGTTCGCCTGCTCACGACTATTTCGCAAAGTGAAATCTTTGAAAAACTCAACATCCCTAAAAAAGATTTAGATCATCGGCACTCGCAGCGGATCGGGCGGATTATGAAGCGTTTGGGCTGGACATCGCGTCGTGATCGCAAGGGCGGTGAGGATCGTGTCGTGTTTGATGCGCCTGATAAATCGGAACCGGAAAACGATGATCGCATGGAGTGGTGACGCGCTGCGAAACGACGGTGACGCACTGTGAAACGATGCGGAAACAACTGTTTGCGGGCATAATGATGTGATAAACGCATTGTCATGGAGAATGTCGCAATGGCAAAAGGTAACTTCGACGCTGTGCTCGGCGTGACGCTCCCGCATGAAGGCGGGTGGGCGGATCATCCGCGCGATCCAGGTGGCGCGACGATGAAGGGCATCACCCTTGCGACATTTCGAAAGGGACTTATATACATTTGTGACCCATATAGTCCAATGGTTGACTGATTCTAGCAGATATGGCATAAAAAGAAAGGAGCGGGAAACCGCTCCTAATTATCTTCTAACGATGTGAAGCCAACGCACTTTGGTTTCCTTTTCTCCTAGCATCAAACACTGCTAGGTGCGCCTGTTGGGACAGGAAGAACTCAACCGAAAACGGACAAATCCCTTTTTCGGTTGAAATTTGGCGAAGTTGTCTCTTCGCCGGTGACTTTTGAAGCGCTGGATGTTGATGCATCTGGCGCTTTATTCTTTTCTGGCTCATCGGCCAAAACCCATATCATCCCTTCGCGGCGCAAAATACCTTCTTGGTGAAGGCGACTAAGCTGTGGGGAGAGACTTGTTCGCATTACTTCAACGTCGAACTTGTCTTTTATTCCGCTTAGTATTCCTGCGGAGTCACTCCGATTAAGATGTGAATCAGAGAGAACTTTAATGATCATCTCCCCATTGACTGCTTATTGTCCCGATGTGCGCGTTCTGCACACCACACAACGCAGCAAGACCTCTTTGGTTTAAGTAAGGGGTTCCGTCAGATAGCACCCCCATACCAATGCCTTCTACATCTCTTTCTTTCTCGATTCCCAAATCCAGACTACCTTGGATTATACTGATTTCCTTTTTGGCTCTAACTGTTGCTAACCTATTGATTTTCCTTGCAGAAGAGGTGATTTCCTCATTCATTTCAGATGGATCAGTTTGTGCAAGGCGTTCCATCATTTCGCCGAATTCCATATCAGGGAACGGGTGTTTTCTATCGGGTTCGTTTAACTGGCGCGGCAAAAGTACCCGTCTTCATGCCCGTTTCTTGATCCAGTATTTAGCTGTGAATTTTGTGTCCTCGTCCATGTCGGATTTGGTCACGATCCAATCTAGATAATCAAGTGGCGCGTCCTCAAAAGTGGTTCCCTTGTGCTTGCCAAAATTCATCGTTTTCAAGAGGGCAGGGTATTTGGAAATGTGGATCATTTCCTCAACGGTCTTTGCCTTCAAGAGCCGAAAGAAGATGTGGGCGGTCACATAGGCGTCCGGCAATGCTCGATGTGGCGGGCTGGCGAACGTGCGGTCAAATTCAGCATCGCCATCAACATCAAGCCAATATCTGAGAACCTGATTGCCGTGACCTGGTGCGTCTGGCCACACCACGCGCGCCACCTTATAAGTGCATATCCAAGGAGTTTTGCTGTCTGGCGTGAAGTGCTGCTCGAATTTGGCGTTGTGGGCCACAAACACGTCAGCCCCATCGAGAACGGTGTCCATGATCTCGCGGGCTTCTGGGCCATCCTTCACATCGTCAATCGTCAGGTGATGCACGGCCATCGTAACAGGTGGTATCTCGCCGCGTGGGCGGATCACGGTTTGAAATTGGTTGGTGATCTGGCGTGTCGTTAAATCAATGTCATAAAATCCGACTTCGATAATCTCGGCGCTGTCGTCGTCTGGTGTTCCCGTGGTTTCATAATCAATAACTCGTGCGGTTTTCATAATTCTCTCTTGTAAATAAATCCGTTTATTTCCATCACGTCCGGCATAGGTGGTGGTGAAGCCTTCGGATCAACGCCAAGCGCTTCAAGGCAAGACATCAAGTGCGGCTCCTCCGCGGCAAGTGATATTTCCATCTTTGCCAGCCGCCAGCTTCGGCCAACCGGATCACGCTCCGCAATCTCAAGAACAGGCGATCCAGCCTGAACGCGAACGATCACGATCTTTTCCAGCGTGTCCGGTTGTTTGATAACGTTGCGCCAGAACCGCGTTGCAGATTTTCGCGCCTGAGTTTCCTCGGTGCTGTTTTCGCGGCGGGCGCTTCTGAAGCGCAACTGATCGTCTCGCTTAAACAGACAGGTTGATGCGTATGGTGTCATGCTATTACGCTCTTCTTTGTATAGGTTTGACTTACTTCGGGTATTAAGCCGTCGTTCTTAGGCTCAACATATCCATCAGCAATTAGCTTTCTAGCGGTTGCGGTAGGGTATCGCTTACCATCCTCAAGTGTGTAGTAGGTGTATCCTCCACCCCTCGTAATAGCTTCATCAGTGTGTGAAGCTTGTCGCACAAGAGTTCTTCCGTTCAGGCGATTTAGTGCTTTTTCACTCCAATGCTTAATCGGTATTTTCTTCTTTGATGTCATGCTGGTTCTTCTCTCATTTTCCACTTATTATCCGCTTCATTGGCAAGATAATCATCGCGTGACATAGGTATATGAACGTATTCTGATACTATCTTTGCTTCTCGCGTGATGTATCCTGCTATATACCCTTCATCGACTATATCTTCTGTAACGTCAGTTAATCTTCGTTCGCCAAAAGACATTTCGTAAATCTTAGCGCTTGGCTCTGCATATTCCACAGCGCGGAACAGCTTTTCTTTATCAGTGTAAAATTCTCCGTCCTGCGGCTGGCCGTCATCAAGGATGAAGTATTTTTTCACAGCAGCATTGGCTGGCTTCTTTGAAATTTGAGCTGTGGCTTTAGCGATGTAATCCAAAGCACTTTTCTTGTTATCCAATTCCAGATCAATAAGCGCGTTCATCAGATAATAAGAGGTCAGTCGATGCGGTAAGGTAGAACCACGATCAATTATAAGCGCTCGCAGATTGTGCATTGCTTGGAGCGTATGCTTACTCATGTCGTAAACTTCATTTTCTGCCATGTTGATCACCTGATTTCTGTTGCGTTATTCACAACGATATACGCAGGTTTATGAGCGTGTCAATCGTGATTGTGATTATCGCAACGTCTGCGGCGCATTTTTTCGGCTTGGTCATCAGACCTTCCAGCCGCGGCGCACATAGCCCATATGAAAACATGCATAGCCGCCACGATGAATAGCGCGGCAAGCATAAGAACGCCTTCCAAGATAGATATATTCATTTTTCTTTCCTCCTGTTTCGTTTGAATGGCCTTTGCGCAAGGCCAGCAGCTCTGATCTCTTTCAAAGTGATGGGCGCTCCATCAAGCGCGTATTCCGTCACCCACGCCGTGCGGATGCCCATCTTACCGCGCCATGCCTTCGGGGACGCTGTGGCTGTCAAGAAGCCGAGCGGGGTGCGTATGCTGGCCGGACTTCCTGGCGCTCGTCTGGATAGCTCCTGAACGTGCCTGAGATAGTCCATGGCGGGCGATGCGATCCTGATCCCCTCATCCCGCATGGCGCGGATCGTCTGGATGATCCTAAGCGACTGCTCGTGCGGCTCGTCTGATCCAAGTGCGTCGGATATTGCCGCAAGAACGCTGGTGATCGTCTCGTCCCTGGTGAGTTTGTCGCTGTGTTTCATCTTATGACCGTTGAGATTTTCGCAACACTACTCGCGTGCGAGTTGGAGTCAACTGGTGTCAATCCAAGAATTTTTGCTACCTCATGACGTCGGAGCATTTTTTTAGTGGTCAGGAAGCGCCATTCGGCTTCTTTCTCGGGCGGCACGTCATAGCCGCGCAGCTTCGTTAAGACCGCTCTCCGGTTTGGTTTGGCCGTTTCTGTTTTGACGATGGCTTCCAGAGTGTGATGTGTCACTTGGCAGAGGTCGCATTTGTAGCGCCTGGTTTGTCCGCTCGTTGTGGCGTGTGTCCGCCCGCATCGATTAGCTTTGTGGCGGCAGTCGGGACATAAAATGTAATCGCGAATGGCCATCACATCACCCCGTTCAGGCGTTTGGTTTCTTCGATACAAGCGTTCCAGCCATCATTGAAACAGGTGTAGCCACCTCGTACACAGGGCAGCTTCAACGGCTCGCGTGCTGCATCCTGCGTGACTGGCGGGGCGGCGTAGAGGGGTTTTTCTCCAGAAAGGTCTAATTTCTGATATGAAAACAGTTCTTTCTCGCCCATGCCGTAGGGGTATAAATAAGCAAAAGGCTTCTGCT
>Ga0247739_10000063_pt1 | contig 39160 bp, 34 predicted proteins | sample UWRJL058202B2_FD_180943 | JGI IMG/M metagenome (GOLD analysis project Ga0247739, IMG submission 180943) | Plant litter microbial communities from Arlington Agricultural Research Station in Wisconsin, United States - UWRJ-L058-202B-2 | ecosystem: Environmental > Terrestrial > Plant litter >...
CACATGCAACTGGTGGACACTATGGGAACCCTTTCGCAAATTTTCCATCCTACAAACTTATTAGATTTGTAGAAGCTAAAGCCTTGCACTAAAGTGCATAGCTCGGGCCTACCGTTTTGAGACCAGTAGAGTATCTATTCTTGACTCACTAAATAAAAAAGACGCTGCCCTTAAACCTACAAGTAAAGAAGCAAGCAACCTTAACACTTCCTCCTAAAAATAAATTTGGTCATTCCATCTCCCCACTTATACTTTTGCAGCAGTTCTTTAAACAATTACTTATCAAGAAAGGTGGAGGGATTTGCCCAATGAAACCTTTGCAACCCTTTTAGTTTACTCGGCTAAAAGAAGGTGCAAACTCAAAGTTTCTTGTCTATGCTTCGACAAGCTCAGCATGACAAGAACCAGAGATAAGTCAGAGACCAGTTTGAAAATACAGCTAGCAATAGCGACATTATATCAAGCCCATCTGACTTACCAGATGGGCTTTTTTTATACCCGTTTGGTAAGCATCCTTTCTGCCTACTCTTGTTAAGTTTTGTTTTGGAATTAAGCTCTTGTTTTTGAAGAAACAATAATCGCCTTTGACACTCTTCGACAAGCTCAGAGTGACAAGGGTAATAGTTTAACCACAAAGACACTAAGGCCACTAAGGTTAAAAAACTTCGTTTTTTCTTTATGCTCTTTGTGCCTTTTGTGGTAAGATAAAAATCATTTGCTTGCAAATGCTTATCAATAATAGCCTGTAGAACATTGGACAGTAAGATGTCATCTTAAAACAAAGCATGTTTAATCAAACCATTTCATCAAACTTAAAAACAAACCAGATGAACAAAGCAGCAAGCACGACCAATTACGAAAGCAGGAAAAACAGCAAGGCACGAATGTGTAGCTGCTGAAAATAAAGAAATAAATTTGGCAGCCATTTTTAAAACCTACTACATTTGTAGAGTAATGCAAAAAGCAAACAACCATACAACCATCTTCTCTAAAGCAATTATTTGCTGCTGTTGTATAATGCCGTAAGGCAATGCTTTTATTATGTAGGGCTTTACGGCTTCCCAAATTCATTTTCCATTTTTACTTTTCTCCATTCAAATTAATCATCACAGTCATGGCGTTTTTATATGCTTGATTGTTCAAATTTATACTCATGAGCAACTTACGTTTTGAAACATTGCAGTTACATGCTGGTCAGCAAATAGACCCAACTACCAAGAGCCGTGCAGTGCCTCTTTATCAAACAACTTCGTATGGTTTTGACAATGCTGAACATGCTGCCAATCTCTTTGGATTAAAGGCTTTTGGCAATATCTACACAAGAATCATGAACCCCACCACCGATGTGTTTGAGCAACGTATTGCAGCTTTGGAAGGTGGTGTGGCAGCATTGGCTGTTGGCAGTGGGCAGGCTGCACAGTTTATTGCACTGAACAATATTTTACAGACCGGCGATAATTTCATTTCTACTTCCTATCTCTACGGTGGCACTTACAATCAATTCAAAGTGGCCTTTAAACGCTTGGGCATTGAAGTTCGTTTTGCAGATAGCGATGATGTGGAAACTTTTGTTCCTCACATAGATAAAAACACGAAGGCCATTTATTTGGAAACCATTGGCAACCCACGTTTAAATATTCCTGACTTTGAAAAGTTTGCAGCCCTTGCTAAGGAGTATGATTTGCCTTTAATAGTGGACAATACTTTTGGAGCAGGTGGGTTCCTCTTCAAGCCATTGGAACATGGTGCAAACGTAGTAGTAGAAAGTGCTACCAAGTGGATTGGTGGCCATGGCACTACCATTGGTGGCGTGATTGTGGATGGTGGCAATTACAATTGGGGGAATGGAAAGTTTCCCCAGTTTACTGAACCAAGTGAAGGCTATCATGGATTGAAGTTTGCAGAAGTGTTTGGGATTGATAATCCATTGGGCCTACCCAATATTGCATTCGCTATTCGTGCAAGGGTGGAAGGCTTGCGTGACTTTGGTGCATCCCAATCCCCCTTCAATTCTTTCTTGTTGATTCAAGGTTTGGAAACATTGTCGCTTCGTGTGGAACGCCATGTACAGAATGCTTTGGCATTGGCTGAATGGTTGGAGCAGCATGAAAGTGTGGAATATGTTCTGTACCCAGGTTTGCAAAGCAATGCCTACCATCAACTGGCCAAGAAATATTTGTTGAACGGCTTTGGTGGCGTACTGCAATTTGGTATTAAGGGTGGCAAGGAGAATGCTGCCCAATTTATTGATTCATTGAAGCTTGCCAGTCATTTGGCAAATGTGGGTGATGCAAAAACATTGGTTATCCATCCAGCTTCTACTACACATGAGCAGTTAAGCGAAGCTGAACAGATTAAGAGTGGCGTTGCTCCCAATCAGGTTCGTGTGAGTGTGGGCATTGAACATATAGAAGATATTAAAGCAGATTTTGAACAGGCGTTTACTAAAGTATTTCAGGAAGATTTAGTACCCGGATAAGTTCCAAATGTTCCATTGTTCAAAAGTTTGAATGTTATTAAAGCGGAAGAACATTTGAACAATGCAACTTTCAAACATTTGAACTGCCTAGTACGACCAACCTAAAAACAGCACACCAAAAAATGTCCTATCAAACATTTGAACATAAGCATTGGTTCCAATTAGAAAGTGGCAAATTATTGCCAGCACTGCATTTAGCGTACAACACGTTTGGCAAACTGAATGCAGACAAGAGCAATGTGGTTTGGGTGTTCCATGCATTAACTGCCAATAGCAATCCAGTGGAATGGTGGCCAGGTGTGGTGGGTGATGGATGCATTATCAATCCACAGCAGCACTATATTATTTGTGTGAACATGCCAGGAAGTTGCTATGGAAGCATTGGCCCATTAGACATTAATCCAACCACCAATGAACCTTACTACCACCATTTTCCTTTGTTCACTACAAGGGACATGATTAGGGCTTATCAATTGCTGAAGGAGCATTTGGGCATTGGAACCATTTATATGGGCATTGGTGGAAGCATGGGTGGCCAACAGTTATTGGAATGGGCCATTGAGCAACCAGATTTGTTTGAGTTCATTGTTCCAATAGCAACAAACGCACAGCATTCACCTTGGGGCATTGCTTTCAATAAAAGCCAACGCATGTGCATTGAAAACGACCAAACTTGGATGGAACAACATGCTGATGCAGGCATTGAAGGCATGAAAACGGCTAGGTCGTTGGCACTGATTTCTTATAGGCACTACCAAGCTTATACTGAAACACAAAATGGTGTGGTGGATAATAGCTTACCTGTGGATGAACAAGTGTTCAAAGCAGAAACTTATCAGCAGTACCAAGGTGAAAAACTGGCCAACCGTTTCAATGCTTTTAGCTACTGGTTTTTGAGTAGGGCAATGGATACACATAATGTTGGCCGTGGCAGGAATAATGTTGTTGAAGCTTTGAAAAGCATAGAGGCAAAGGCTTTGCTGATAAGCATCAAAAGCGATATTCTGTTTCCTATTCCTGAACAGGAGTTTTTGGCTGAACATATTCCTGTTTCGGAACTGGCCATTATCCAATCGCATTATGGGCATGATGGCTTTTTATTGGAGCATGAAAAGATAACGCAGCTACTAAAAGGATTTTTGAAAAGGGACAGGATTTTGAACACAGATTTTATTGACCAAATAATTAACTAATTAGCTGGGAAGGCGGAAAGACGATAAGAAAATTCCCGACTTACCGTCTTCCCGGCAAAACAAAAAAAACGAACATGAGCACACATAAACAGTTAACCATCGGCCTTTTTGGCTTTGGCGTAGTAGGCGAAGGTCTTTATAAAATATTGAAGCAAACGCCTTCTTTAAATGCAACAATCAAAAGAATTGTTATCAAGCATCCTGATAAAAAAAGGAATGCACCAGCAGAATACTTTACGCAGTTAGCTGATGAAATATTGAATGACGAAAGCATCAATGTGGTAGTGGAACTGATTGATGATGCAGAAGCTGCCCATTATATTGTGACTTCTGCATTGAAAAAAGGCAAGGCTGTTGTGAGTGCCAACAAGAAACTCATTGCTGAACATTTGGAAGAGTTGTTGGCTTTGCAGGAACAGTACAATGTGCCTTTCCTGTATGAAGCTTCTGTAGCTGGCTCCATCCCTATCCTCAGGAATCTGGAAGAGTATTATGACAATGATCTATTGCAGAGTGTTAGTGGTATTGTGAACGGTAGTACCAACTTTATCCTCACCAAAATCTTCCATGAGAAACTGGAGTTTGTGGAGGCTTTATTGCAGGCACAGCAATTGGGCTTTGCAGAAAGCAATCCAAGTTTGGATGTGCTGGGCATTGATGCAGTGAACAAGCTTACCATTTTGCTGGTCCACGCTTACGGCATTGTTTCCAATCCAAAAAAATTGCTGTTCAGTGGCATACAGAATATTCAGTTGACTGATGCGAAAGTGGCTGCTGAAAAGGATTATCAAATAAAACTGATTGCAAAATCTTCCAAGCTGAAGAATGGAAAAATTGCAGCGTATGTATTGCCACAATTTGTAACTGCCGATACGCAATTGTACAATGTGGCTAATGAGTACAATGGTATTGTAATAGAAAGCGGTTTCTCGGACAAGCAGTTTTTCTATGGAAAAGGTGCTGGCAGTTTTCCCACAGCCTCTGCGGTGCTGAGTGATATTTCTGCATTGCGTTATGAATACAAATACGAGTACAAGAAAAAGAACCACCATCAAGTAACGGAGATAAGTAATGACTATTATTTAAAAGTGTTTGTGAGCTTCGATAATATCAAGCATGTTCGCAAGGAGGCTTTTGAATGGATTGAGGAATACCATGGTGGCCAACAAAGAAGCTACTTGGTTGGTGTTATCCATGCAGAAAAATTATTGAACAGTGACTGGTGGAAACAGCATAGTATTTCATTGATACTTGCTCCGGAACCCATCATTGAAAATATTGAATACCGTGATGTCCAGAAGAGAAGTTTGGAACTGGCTGGTGTGGTATAAATAGCCTTTTACAAGCCATAACTTGTTTTTGTTTTTTGGTTGAAGCCCTACTGTCTTTATAGTGGGGCTTGTTTTATTTTAACACAAAGGCGTTTCATTTTAAGAGAGGGGAAAAAATATTTGGCAATTACGTGTATATACATGTATATTTGCCTTGTCAATGAAATTAGAACAGGCAATACAAAGCAATAAATTCAAAAGTGAAGTGCAGAAAGCAGGATTGAATATCATGTACACTGCTTGGTGGCTGAAGACTTTGGGATGTAAGGAACTGAAGGAATTTGGTCTTACCCACGAGCAGTACAATGTTTTGAGGATTTTAAAGGGCAAGCACCCAGAGCAGATGTGCGTTAAGGATATTGCTGGACGCATGATTGAAAAAAACTCGAACGTTCCAAGGATTTTGGACAGACTGGAAGAAAAGAAACTCATAGAAAGGAACCAAGGATCGGAAGATGCGAGACAAACAGTAATGAGCTTAACGGAAGAAGGTATCCAGTTATTGGCTTCCTCCACTTGCAGAATGGACAGGATTACAGTAGAAACTACTGCTATGAGTGAAGCTGACGCACAGCAACTGAACCTCCTGCTTGAAAAATTCAGGGCATTGGAGAAGTAATATTTTTTTACACAAATACATGTACATACACGCATTTAAAACAAAAAGGAGAATTTATGAAAACAATACTTCACAAAGCAGATACAAGGGGCCATGCGGAACATGGCTGGCTGAACAGCTACCACACATTTAGTTTTGCTGGATACAACCATCCTGAACGCCACAATTTTGGTCTTTTAAGAGTTTTGAACGATGATACAGTTGCTGGTGGAATGGGTTTTGGCAAGCACCCACATGATAACATGGAAATTGTTTCGATACCATTATCCGGTGATTTGCACCATGAAGACAGTACAGGACGTGACAAAATCATCAAACAAGGTGATGTGCAGATTATGAGTGCTGGTAGCGGCATTGCACACAGTGAAAAAAATGCCAGTCATGACAATGAGGTAAAGTTCCTGCAGATATGGGTTTTCCCTAAGCAAAGGAATATTGACCCACGTTATGATCAAAAGACTTTTAAACCGGAAAACAGGCTGAACAAGTTGTTGACGGTTGTGGCACCAGATGATGAAAATGCTGTTTGGATTAACCAAGATGCCTGGTTCACATTGGGCAACCTCGGTAAGGGACTTGTTACCAAATATGATTTGCACAAGAAAGATAATGGCGTATATGCTTTTGTGATTAAGGGTGATGCCACCATAAACGGTATAGCATTGAATGAGCGTGATGGATTGGGTATTACGGAAGCAGTAACATTGGATATCAAAGCAGACAGCAATACGGAATTACTGTTGATTGAAGTTCCAATGAAACATTAACGAATTCAAGGGCAGGAAATACATTGAAAACAAAAAAGGATTGTATGAACACACAAGAAGATATTACACAAACACTTCGCTCTGATAGCACGCCTTTAAGGAATGGGAACAAAAAAATCAAACAAATAGAAAATGGCCATCCATTGAATGTTGGCAGCATAAAGGTGCAGGAACTGTTGCCCAACAAGGCTGGCTTCTTTGATCCCTTTCTCGTATTCCATCATGGAATGGCAAAAGCATCTGAACATATTCCTGCAAATAAACAAGGTATTGGCCCACATCCACATCGTGGATTTTCACCAGTGAGTTTTATTTATAAGGGTGGTGTTCACCATCAGGATAGCCGTGGCAATAACCATGTGGTATATGCTGGTGGAACCCAATGGACCAGTGCAGGAATGGGCATCATTCATAGCGAACGTTTACCGGTGGATATTATGGAACATGGTGGTGAACAAGAACTATTGCAGGTTTGGGTAAACACTCCTGCTGCCAATAAAATGGAGCAACCAAGATACTATCCAGCCAGTGCCGAAGAAACGCCCACCATTACTACAGCAGATGGATTGACAAGCATTCGTGTACCAGCAGGCAAAATCAATGATGTTATAGGTATTATTCCAACGTTCAGTGATGTTACTACTGCTATGGGTGAAATGAAGATTGGCGGAAGTTTCACTTTCAACTTTCCTTCCACACACAATACTTTGTTGTATGTATTGAGCGGTGAGCTGGTCATCAATAACAAGGAAACATTGACCAATAAACAATTGGCTTTGTTCAATAATGATGGAGAGAACTTCACTATAAGTGCTACAGCAGATACTTTATTTTTTGTTGGAAGCGGCGAACCATTGAATGAACCTATTGCTACACATGGTCCATTTGTTATGAACACACAATCAGAAATTCTGCAAGCTTTTAAAGATGCAGAATTGGGCAAGATGGGCGTGTTAATTGAAGCATTACCTGAAAATTGATATAGATTTTGGGGAATGAGGTGAAGAACATTAAATCGAAGGACGCACTTGCATACATCATGCTATTTATCAATCATAATTAACAGTAACAATTCAACAATAATTTAAACAATCAAAAACCAAACAACATGTCAACTTACAAAATCGACGCGGCACACAGTGAAATCACTTTTAAAGTGAAACACTTGATGATTACCAATGTAACAGGTAGTTTCACCAAATTTGATGCAACCATGGAAGCTGAGCAAGAAGATTTCAGCGATGCAAAGATTTCTTTTGAAGCAGATGTGGACAGCATTTCCACAAATAATGAGCAAAGGGATGGCCACTTGAAAGGTGATGATTTTTTTGCAGCAGAAAAATTCCCCAAGCTCAGTTTCAAGTCAACTTCTTTTACCAAAGAGAGCGACTCTGCATACACACTGATTGGTGACTTCACGCTTCGTGGTGTAACCAAATCAATACAACTTGCTGTTGAATTTGGCGGCACAGCAACAGATCCATATGGGCAAGTAAAATCTGGCTTTGAATTGAATGGCAAAATTAACCGCAAGGATTTCGGTTTAACTTGGGGTGCCGTTACAGAAGCTGGCGGGGTGGTAGTTAGTGATGAAGTGAAATTGCACTTAGATGTACAAATGATTAAACAAGCTTAAATAGGCAAGTTACTGCATACTGCATTGCAATGCAGTATGCAGTAACTTACATTAAATTTCAATCATGACAACAGCCAGTATTGCTTCTTCGAAATACAGATTATCATTGAACAACGGAAGGCATTCTTTTTTTGCAGATGAACCAATAAGTTCCAATGGAACAGATACCGCCCCTGCCCCAGATGAGTTACTGGAAGCAGCATTAGCCAGTTGCACAGCCATTACCTTACGCATGTATGCAGATAGGAAGCAATGGCAGGTGGAAACAATAGATGTATCCGTTCACTTGTCAAGGGAGAATGGAAAAACTGTTTTCACAAAAAATATTGGCGTTCATGGTGAGTTAAATGATGAACAAAAAAAACGCTTGGAAGAGATTGCAAAGTCTTGTCCTGTAAGTAAAAGTTTATTAGGTGAGGTAGAAATTAACAGTAGCATTCAGTAGGAAGTAGTTGTGGAGTAAGGAAAATTTATGCTGCTCGTTCAGCAGAATAAAACAAGTTATTCTTATAAGAAGGAATTTTGCTAAAACAAGCTGGAAAAACTCATTAAAGTTCTGTAGTGCAAATCTATCATTATACTGTTGTTCAGGATAAATTTGCCACTCTGGCTGAACTTTGATGTTCCAGCTAATCATCCAAAGAAAAATAAAATATGAACATAGAAATTATAAGTGGTAGCCCAAGGGCTACTAGTGTTACCAATAGGCTGGCTTTGTTTTTACAAAAACAACTACAAGCAAAATCTAAGCATAACATTGGTTTAATAGACGTAAGAGATTATGACTTGGGCCTATTGCAAAAGGTGTTTATTAACGTTGATGCCACACCTGAACAATTCAAGCTCCTAGCCGAAAAGATGTTTGCAGCAGATGCTTTTGTGATTGTAACGCCAGAATACAATGGCAGCTATTCCCCTGCTTTGCAAAACCTGCTGGACCATTTCCCCAAACAAACAAAGAAGGCTTTTGCTTTGGCAACAGCATCAACTGGGGCATTGGGAGGAGCAAGAAGTTCGCAACAGTTGCTATTGTTGGTGCCTGCATTATTTGGCATTGCATCCCCATTTTTATTGATTACGCCACATGTGGACAAGAAATTTGACGCAGAAGGCAACTTGTTGGACGAATCATTTCAAGGTTCTGTGGACACTTTTGTTAACGAGTTCTTATGGTTGGCAGAAAGTGTAAAACATCAGCACAAATAACATTTACAAAAGTGGCGAAGCATTAACTTCGCCACTTTCTTTTTATATACTACCAATGAGCGACGCAATTAAACACGAATGTGGACTTGCTTACATTCGCCTTCGTAAGCCTTTTTCTTTTTATCTCCAAAAATATGGAACAGTAACCTACGGTCTAAACAAGTTGTACTTGCTGATGGAAAAACAGCACAACCGTGGTCAGGATGGAGCAGGTGTGGCCACAGTGAAATTGGATGTGGAACCTGGTTATCCATTTATGTCGAGGTTAAGAAGCTGTGCCCAGCAACCCATTGCAGATATTTTTGCTAAAATTGGTGAAGAGGTAAAAGAGCTTGAGAAATACCAGCCAGACATTAAGCAACACCCAGGTTTAATGAAAGGCCATGTTTCCATGCTGGGTGAATTGTTATTGGGACATTTACGTTACGGTACCCAAGGGAAAAACAATGTGGAATTCTGCCATCCTTTTTTGAAACGTAACATTCAGACAGGAAAGAATTTAGCACTTGCCGGTAATTTCAATTTAGTGAATACCGAAGAGCTGTATGAAAAATTGAATATTCATCCAGGAACATTTCAAAAGCAAAGCGACCTTGCTGCCATGATGGAAACGGTACATCATTTTATTTGCAAGGAAGATGAGAAGAATCCCAACCATGCAGACATTGGCGGTGCATTAAAGAAGGCTATTCCATTATTTGATGGTGGGTTTACCGTTGGTGGCTTAACAGGCAATGGACACAGTTTTGTGATGAGAGATGCACATGGTATCCGCCCTGCTTATTACTATATAAATGATGAAGTGATTGTTGCTGCCAGCGAACGCGCAGCCATTAGAACAACTTTCAATGTTGGTGAGAATGAAGTGTTGGAATTATTGCCAGGCAAGGCTTTAATAGTTGACAATAAAGGCAACTATACCATTCAGCAAGTAATAGAACCACAAGAAAGAAGGGCCTGCTCTTTTGAAAGGATTTACTTTTCCAGGGGCAGCGATGAAAAAATTTATAGGGAAAGAATTGCTTTGGGCCACCATTTGAGCAGGACCGTTTTGGAAAGCATCAACTATGATTTAAAGAATACAATTTTCTCGTACATACCCAATACCGCAGAAGTTGCTTTTTATGGTTTGGTAAAAGGTATGGAACAATACCTGAACAAGATTAAGGTTGAAAGAATTTTAAGCTGGAATGGTGATGTCACACCTGAGAAGCTGGAAGAAATGGTGAACCGTAAAATTCGTCAAGAGAAGATTGCCATTAAGGATGTTAAACTTAGAACCTTTATTACAGAAGATGCCAACCGTGATGAGATGGTGCAGCACGTGTATGATATCACTTATGGCACAGTAAAAGACCACGAGGATACGTTGGTAGTGATTGATGATAGTATTGTTCGTGGCACTACTTTAAAGCAAAGCATTATTACGATGCTAGCCAGATTGAAGCCTAAGAAAATCATTGTGGTTTCATCTGCTCCACAAATCCGTTATCCAGATTGTTATGGCATTGACATGAGCAAGATGGGCGATTTCATTGCCTTTAAAGCTGCTACTGCTTTGTTAAGGGAAAGAGGTATGGAAAATGTGCTGACAGAAACTTTGGATAAAATAAAGGAATTGCAAAGCAAAAATGAACTCCATATAGAAAATGTTGTCCGCCAGATTTACAAACCATTTACTACACAGGAGATTTCGGATAAGATTGCCCAATTGATTACGCCTATTGGTATGGAGATTCCCGTTCAGGTTATCTACCAAACCATTGAAGACCTTCATGATAGTTGTCCAACCAATACAGGCGATTGGTACTTCACTGGCAATTATCCAACACCTGGAGGCAATAAAGTTTGCAATAAAGCTTTTCTGAATTATATGGAAGGGAAGGATGTGAGGGGATATTAGAATTTCTGATTTAAAATTTCTGATTTGAAGATTTTAGATTCGTTACTATGAAACAACTTCTCATTATTCGCCATGCTAAAAGTTCTTGGAACTTGTCAACGCTCAATGATTTTGATAGGCCATTGAATGAGCGAGGTTTACGAGATGCTCCCATGATGGGCAAGCGTTTGTTTGATAAGGGAATCGCAATTGATGCCTTCATTTCTAGTACAGCGAAACGTGCCTTTACAACTGCCACCTATATTGCTAATGCTTATGGTGTGCAAGAAAAGGACATCATTAAAGTGCCTGAATTATACCATGCTGCTCCTTCTGTTTTTTATAAAGTGATAAAAGGAGTGAATGACAATTTCAACAATATTGCCATCTTTTCACATAATCCCGGCATTACCGATTTTGTGAACCAGTTGACATCAGCAACAATTGACAATATGCCGACTTGTGCTGTGTTTGCTATTAGGGCAGATACAGATAGTTGGAAAGATTTTGATAAGGTAACTAAGGAGTTCTGGTTCTTTGATTATCCAAAAGCTGTTTGATTATTGCTGAACAATGTTATCAATACAAAGATGTTCATTGTCTATTATTCAGGATAAACTTGTAAATGTTACCTCATAATATTAATACAATTCAGACAAAAAATCACTTATTCTGCGTTTTCCAAACATTCACTTGTAGAAAGTTTCTTCTTATAGTTTACTAAATAAACACCAGCAAAAATCAATGTTGCTGCTATCAGTTTCATTGGTGTTAGTTGTTCACCACGTAATACCATGGATGCAATAGTGGCAAAAATGGGCTGTGTATAAATGTAGGTACCTGTAATGGATGAACCCAATGTAGCAATTCCAAATACCATGAACATATAAGCTAGGAATGTGGCACCAATAACCAAGAACCCTAGTGCCAACCAGCTATTTCCATCAAAACCAGCCCAATTAATTTGTGCAAAGCCACTCCAGCCGATTGGAACAATCATTAATGCCCCAAACAAAAATACCCAGCGTATTACATGCAATGGATGGTACACTTCCATTAATGGTTTTGCCCATACTAAGTAGAAAGCATAAGAAATTGCATTCATGATAATGAATGCATCGCCCAAGGAACTACTTTCTTTATCATCTGCATTCTTCAACAATATCAATAAAGCTGCACCACCAATGCCCAATAACAGGCCCAATGTTTTGTTGATAGTTATCTTTTCCTTAAGGATAAAGAAAGCTATAATGGTGATGGCAATAGGTGTAGCCAATGAAAGCAAGGATGTATGAATGGGACTAGTCAATGCTGCCCCCTTTACATACAATATCTGGTTGATAGTAATACCTGCAGCAGCACAAATAATGAATCTTAACACATGTTTCTTCTGAATAGATGCTTTTGTTGGCTTCAATAAAAAGAGCATCCAAAAAAGTATTACTGCTGTTCCCACCCTCAACACATTTACAGCTAAAGGGGCCATTAATGCAGGTGTTAACTGTTTTACAGCCACGGCCGAACAACCAAAGAAAAAGTTGCCGACCAGTACCGCAATATGTGCTTTTGTTTTGCTGTTCATGCGCTGCAAAGAAACAAAACTAGCGTTGGAGATTTTCTACCAATTGCGGAATTAATATCTGCAAATTATTGCTTTCAAAAGAAGGAAATGAATAGTTGAATTGCTTGGCAGATTCAATAGCTTCTATCAATTCAAAGTCATCTTGGCTTACTGAATATGACCATCCCTGATTCATTAATCGTTCCCCTAAATATTCCTGCTCCGTTTGCCCTGATGTGGGTATGAGGATTGATTTCTTTTGGAGTGATAACAATTCCATTACAGTTGTGTAGCCGCTTCTGCTGATAATGAAGTCGCTTTGCATAATGGCTTGTTGTAAATCTTTACCAGCTAAGTGGTTTTTAACCTCAATATTATTTGATAATGAAAGTTGGGCATTACTTCCCGGCAGCCCTCTTATCAATAAAAAATTTTCATTTATTCTATCAATGCTCTTTAGTATCCGTTCTTCCAGCAATGTTCTTTGAGGTTCTGGACCTGACAATAAAATGCAGTAGCCATACTTTTTTTCAAAAGGCACTGCCCTATCAAACCTTGATAATAAGTTAAGATAATGTACGGGGATTGTGGGCTTCAACAAAGGATGTGATAAAATTCCAGCAACATTCTTCTCCCCTGCTAGGTCTGGCACCCAACAAGTGGCAAAACGGTTGATATACTTATAATTAACTTTTTGAACCAATTTTTCCAACCAAGCAAAAGGCATTTTGATAGTTAGCTGATGCGTTATAAAAACACAAGGTACTTTCTTGCTGTACAATCCATAACGGTTATCACTGATGACTAAATCAATTTTATGTTGATCTATTATTTTGTCCAGCCAATCATGCTCATGTTTTACAGCAGAAAGAATTTTTGGAATTTGCATAAGCATCTTCAAGGGCAATAGTCTTTTACTTTTTGAGTAATTAATCCCGTAGCCTTTTAATGGAAAAAAAATCAATGCAGGAAACTCATTTCGCAATAAAAATGCTTGTTTGCCTTCAGCAGCAATCATTACTTCATACCCATTATCTAATAATGCTTTAATAATAGGAACGCATCTTGTAGCATGGCCTAAACCCCAATCCAATGGGGCAATCAAAATTTTTTCTATGTTAAAATTTGCTGCCAATTCTCTTTAAAACTACAGTTTTACAACATTAGTCTTAATTTAGAACTTAATTATGAAGAGAATAAACAAAATAATTGTCTTGGCCTTATTACTTAGTATAGGCATTTCAATTTCGTCCTGTGGAGCTAGCAAGAATAGGCAATGCATGTGCCCTGCTAGAAAAGTTGTTTAACAGTACTAGTTATGAACGACATCAACCGTGATTTATTGGTACTTTCAAAAGACCTGTTTCCCAACACAGCAGCATTGGAATATGAAGTGCAATGCCTCAATAAAATACTGTATGAAGTGGAAAGCATCAGGCAATTCTGCGTCGCCAATGAAGTAATTGACGTAAACCGTTACAAGATAATTTCCAAGCCATTTTTAGTAGAGCAGGCTATACATCAACGCAAAAACAAGCCTTTTGTTTTTATCAATTGCAAGAACTGATTTTCTTGGTGACGAGTAGCAGAATAGTCATTGAACTTTATTGGCCTCTCTGCTTTCATCTTATAACATTATTGAACAGTACAAGTTTCAAATTAGACGTTTGAATAAGAAATTCAATCCTCCTACCTCACCTTCCCATTACAAGTTTCTACATAAGCGTAAAAATAATTTGCTTTAAGTTCAGAAAATGCTGCACTTCTGCTATTATGCAATTATGTAAAAAATAAATTTAATTATGTAAAGTACTTCTTCCGATACGATTTAATATTGTTTATCCATTTAAAACAATATTTCTATAACTAAAAACCAAACATGAAAACATCCAACTCTCTATTTTTAAAGAGAAAGCAAATGCTGCTTATTCTTACAGCTAATTTTTTTACACTCACATTATGTGCACAACCGCCAACAGCTTTCGCTCCAGTATTAGGAAAGGCAGCTACGTTTGCAGTTTTTGGAGGCGGTGCTGGAATTACCAACCAAGGCACCAACACCATTATACATGGTAGCATTGGTACGACAGCAGCATCAACTTATATTACAGGCTTTTACGATGGGGTAAATGCTGCCACCTATCAAACCACCGGACTTAATGCAGGCAATGCAACGGGTGGTGTTTATACAGATGTCCCTGCCCCTGGTACTGCAAACACATTCCTCTATGCAACACAGGCTTTGGCTGATGCTTCCACAGCTTACAATGCCATTTCTCCAGTTTCGCAACCGGGTGGCATTGATCCAGGTGCTGGTGAGCTAGGTGGCCTTACATTAACACCCGGTGTTTATAAGGCAACCACTTTTAAAATATCAAATGTTGACCTTACATTGGATGCCATGGGCGACTCCAATGCAGTTTTTATATTTCAAACTGCTGCTGCATTAACCGTAGGTATTCCTGGGCCCATAGGGGCAAGAAGTGTGATACTAACAAATGGAGCATTGGCACGGAACGTTTATTGGTTTGTAGGCAGTGCTGCAACCATTAATGGAGCTGGTGGAGGCACTATGGTTGGAACCATCATCGCATACTCGGCCATCACGTTTTCTACTGCTGGCAATGCAGTGCAAACAGTTTTAAATGGCAGGGCACTATCTCTAAATGCTTCTGTTACGATGGTTAATACAACTGTTAATGCAAACAATACTTGGACTGGCATCAGCAATAACAATTGGAATGTGGCCACCAATTGGTCCACAGGTGCAATACCAATACATGCCGAGGAAGTTTTGATACCAGCTGTATCTACTAACATGCCTGTTGTTAGCAGTGGTGCTGGCACATTGCATAATCTTGTATTATACAGTGGTTCTACTTTAAATGTAAATGGAACATTGGAGGTGGGTGGAAGCCTCACATCAATGGGCACACTTACTGCAACTGGAGGTTCAATACATTTAAATGGTTCCTTACCCCAAAAAATTGCAGCATCTGTATTCAATACAAATACTATTCAAAACTTGTTGATAGATAATACAGCAGGTGTATCCCTGCTAGGCTCATTAAATATTACAGGCACATACAGCCCAATTAAAGGAACATTATTAACCAATGGCTTTTTAACCTTAAAAAGCGATGCAAGTGCCACTGCTAGAATAGCAAATGGCACCTCCCTTGGAGGTTATATAAATGGTGTAGTCAACGCTCAACGCTTTATTCCAGGGGGCAGCAGAAAGTACCGTTTCCTTAGTCATGCATTTAGTACACCTATGGCTTTAACACAAATTACAGACGATATTGATATTACAGGAACCATAACTGGCTTGAATGCAAATAATTTTACGCCCACAACAAGCAACGCAGCTTCTTCCTTTTCTTTTAACGAAGCAAACGATGATGGTGTAATGGGTTCAAGCAACAATGCTGGCTGGACTGCTTTTAGCAGCAGTAATGCAGCATCAACAATTACACAAGGGCAAGGCATAAGGGTTTTGATAAGGGGCAGCAAAGGGCAAGCAGGTTCTTTAACAGGTGGTGCATATACTCCTTTACCAGTAACCATTGGTATGACAGGAACATTGATGCAAGGTGATTTTGTACAGAATTTAAACTTTACCAATGCTAGTAAAGGCTGGAATTTGATAAGCAACCCTTATGCAAGCAATATTGACTGGCTTTCGGTAACGAGAACAAACATAAACGATGCTATTTATACTTACAGACCATCTTTAAGTGCTGGCAATTATGGTAGTTATATCAATGGTAGTGCTACTAATGGTGGGAGCCAGTTTGTAGAGGCTTATAGCTCTTTTTTTGTGAGGGCAAATACATCGTCGCCAACGCTGGGTTGGCATGAAGCAGATAAAATAGGCAGTAACCCTACCAATAGTACATTTAGAACAGTTGGTATTAACAATAGACTGTTGCTGACATTATCTAACGATGCTGGCGATTATGCAGATGAAACAGTTTTGCGTTTTGGTGGCAACCCTGCAACAGACGGGTTTGATACCAAATACGATGCAGAAAATATTCCCGGAACGGCATACGATTTATTTGTATTGGATAAAAACAAATTGAAGTATTCTATTTATCATGGCAGCCAATTAAAAACAAATAGCAGTGAGAAGAGAGAAGTTATCTTGGGTATAAACAATGTTTTAGCAGGGAACTATATTTTAGCTGCCAAAATATTGAACAGCTTTACCAATGGTAACACAGCTTATTTAAAAGATTCATTGCTAAACACTCTTACTGAAATTACTGATAACACAGCTTATAAATTTAGTGTTCCTAATGGCGAAACTTCTGTATCAAATAGATTTAGCATTGTTTTTAATGCAAAAGATAAAAGTCCATTGCAAATGGTTGACAATATGTTTACTGTGCAACTCTCTCCAAATCCAGTAAAAGATGTTTTGAATATCATGTACAATGGTATTGATGAAAATCAGGAATCAACCATTAGCGTAACTGATATGAAGGGTATGGTTCTCAAAACAATAACATTACCCAAGTCAAGTTCAGGAAAACAAATGCTTGCAATCAATGACTTACCTTCAGGAATGTATATCGTTAAATTGAGAAATAACCAAAAAAACCAAACTCAATCGTTCATAAAACAATAAACATTCCTAAATCCAATAAAATATATAATATGAAAATTAAAATGCCAGCAGCAATTATCCTCCTTCTATTTATTATGCTTTTACCTAGCTTCCTACATGCCCAACCAGGCTTTGGTGATGATGTTGACGATGTGCCTATTGATGGTGGGCTTTCTTTGCTGGTAGCAGCAGGAATTGGTTATGGTGCAAAAAAGTTGAGAAAGAGAAAGGCAATGAATGAAAGTTAAACAGCATAGCAGCAATTAATAAAAGGAGGAATTCGTTTGAATTCCTCCTTTTATTAATTGACAATTTGTTTGCTAATGCTGTTCTCGCTTCTTTTGCTAAATCTGTGATTATACAATTGCTATATGTTTTCTAGTACAATCCTTCTCTTATGTTCTTTCAACTGTTTAAAATATGTTGGGGTTAATCCTGTTATTTTTTTGAATTGATAAGAAAGGTGTGCAACACTGCTATAATTTAATTGGTAGGAAATTTCCGTAAGTGTAAGTTCATCATACAAGAGAAGTTCCTTAACACGTTCTATTTTATGTGCTATTACAAAATTTTCTATTGTGGTACCAGTAACTTCGGAAAATGCAGCTGCCAATGGAGGATAGCTTTGTTCCAATTTTTCACTTAAATAATCAGATGTGTTTGTATTGGGCATTCCATTGGGGAGATGTATCATCTCAATAATAACTGTCTTTACCTTTTCAATCAGTATGGATTTTTTGTCATCCATCAATTCAAGGCCTGATTTCAATAATGCGATTCTGAGTTTCTCACGTTTGCCTTCACTCATTTTTCCCTTTATATTTATCTCTCCAAGCTCTACAATACCATGCTGCAAACGTAGTTTTTCCAGTTCTGCTAACACTGTCATTTTACAACGTGTAGAAACCATATACTTGATATAAATCTTCATTATGATTGTATCGTTTTATAGAGTATATTCTCTTTTAATAATTTGCTTAGCCTTCCATTATTGCAGAAAATATAAGATTGTAATGATAGGCTAAGAACGTAAAATTGCCGATGCGGCATGTCTGAATGTTACATAATTTTCTAAAGTTATTACATTATTCAATAGGGTTATTAAGCATATTTTCTAAGTTGAGGGATAAATAAGATAGTTTCTTAAAACTTTAAGAAATGCACCCTTATAACTAATTATGTGAGTAGTGAATTGTAGGATTCCCAATCATCCAGCCCAGCCTTCCCTATCCAAGCTTCTATAATGTATGGCCTCCGCCAAATGTTCTGGCTTTATCTTTTCACTGGCAGCTAGGTCAGCAATGGTCCTGCTTACTTTTAAAATTCTATCATAAGCTCTTGCACTAAGGTTCAAACGCTCCATGGCTTTCTTCAATAATGCTTCACCAGTATGGTCGATTGCACATATTTCCCGAAGTATCTTGCTGCTTATTTGTGCATTGGAATGAAGTCCAGTATATTCTTTATAACGCTCGGTCTGTATTTCCCGAGCCGCAATTACACGCTCACGAATAGAGGCAGAGTTTTCACCCAACTTATTGGTATTGCTCAATTCACTAAACGCTACTGGCGTAACTTCTACATGCAGATCAATCCTGTCCAATAAAGGCCCACTAACTTTGTTTAAATATTTCTGTACCGCACCTGGAGGGCAGGTGCATTCCTTATCTGGATGGTTGTAAAAGCCGCAGGGACATCCCTGCGTCGACATTTACCGCACTTTGGGAAAGATAGGAATATCTGATGGAAATGTCGCCGTCGCCGACCGTAATGTTTTCAGTTATCGTTTCTACAACCGCCCGCCGTTTCTCAAATGGCAGTTCACTCCATTGCTGGTAGAGGTTTCTTGCCTCTTCCAAGACTATTTCTGAGGACACCGACTGCACTGAAAGGATGTCAATGTCACTTTCAAGCCTTGGTATCTGCTCGGCATATTGTCGCAATTGTACCTCAATGGGCTTGTGCTGTTTGGCAAATGTTTCGGGGTCTATTTCTTCGGCAATACGAAGGTCGAGCCATTTTTGCGACAGCTTCTGCAATTTCTCCTGCTGCTGTTTGCTTGTCGCAAACAACGCTTTTTTCTCCCGTAGGGTGGTTTGATACTGGTCGGTATATGCTTCCTTATTTTCGGGAATCAGGAAATATTTCAGTTGGTCATGATAGATTTCATCCAAATCGGCAGCAAGGATTTTCCCTTTGCATTTCCGGCACCGATAGGTTGCGTTAGCGTGTTCGATATACATTTTTGTCCCACAGGAACAATTGATATACCCTGACAACAAATAGATGACGGACCGTCCCAACTTTCGGTATTTCTTCTCCTGTTCCTTCAATACTTGACTGCATTGGTTCCACAGTTCTTCTGAAACAATGGCTGGACATGGAACAACGACCCATTCCGATTCCGGTTTGATGGTGTATCCTTTCCCCTCGCCTTTACTTTTCGTGTAGTTGGCAATCCGCTGACCCTTAGCTGTGGGATCATGCAGTAATCGGCTGACGGTATTGTCGCTGAATTTGGAACCGTTTCGGGTACGATATCCAAGGCGGTTCAATTCATTTGCGGTCGTATTTTTTCGCCTCAATTTCAGAAACAACTCATAGATCAGTTTCCGAACAGGAGCTTCGGTTTCATCAATAACTAGTTGGTTGTTCTCCCATTTGTACCCGAATGATGCTGCCCCGCCTAACGATTTTCCGAGTTTTGCTCGGATGGGGACGGATGCCAGGACACGGCTTGCTATCTCATCCCGTTCCCATTCGGCCAATGCGGAAAAGAACGTATAGAACATTCTTCCTGCCGGTGTGCTTGTATCAATGCTCTCGGCAAGCGATACCAAATCGGCATTGCACTCACGAAATATGCCTGCGAAGTCAAGCAGTTCTCGAGTGTTTCGAGCGAGACGGGCAAGCTTGGAGAAAATGAGGGTCGAAATATGACCGCTCCTAATATCCTTAATCATGCGTTTTGCTTCGGGATGGTCAATGACCGACTTTCCACTTACCGCTTCAAGCCGATATACTTCAACCACTTGCCAATTCCTTGTTTCGGCATAATACCTTCCCCTCATTTCATGATGCTCGGGGCTTTCATCCTCAACCTGCCGTTCGGTTGATACCCTAATCCAAATGCCTACCCTTTTTTGCTTATCCATAATCAGAAGATTTGCTTTGCCAACATATTCATAGAATATTTGAAGCCAAAGTGTGATTGAAAAAGAACCTATCTCCCTAAATGTAGACCTCATACCATTGGCATGATAGAGCATAGGATATGCTAGTTGCATAACCTCCTACAATAAATAGATACATACTGATTACTAATACTATCTGGTATTCTAAATGAGGCTTTATTGCTATTTGCGTAGCAGTATGGAACTTTTAAGTTTATCTTCTTCACTTTCGTAGAAAGAAACCGCTGTTGGAGAACCCGAATCAAATAGACTGTCAGTTATCATACGTACAAATGATGATATGGAAATAGTTCGCCCATTGTCAATAGCATTCATCGCTAAAAGCATCCTTCTACAAAGGGGGCCAATTTGAAGGCTTGTATCAAGCTTCCAAGCCGCTACTTTCTGTTTATCAGGAATATCAACGGTTGGTGCAGATTGCCCAGGGACTATAGAAAAAATAATAGGACTCGATTGGTGGAATTCATTTATGTACCGTAATGCACCTACTATTGTCTTAAATGTTTCAACATTCTGATCACTAAAAAAATAACGCATTCTTTTTTCAGGAAATTCATTATCTGCTTCTTCTTTTCGACAACAATCTACCATGATCATATAGGGTAGCTTTTTGAGAGTATCGGCCAAATCTCCCAGCCAAATAAGATGCTTGTTTATATCATCGAATTTCTTTGTACCTGCGATATAGGTATAATCACCCGGAATAAGATATTGGTTCCAAGCTAAATTTTCGGAAATCCCATGCCCACAATAATATAAAATGAAAAAAGGGTTTTTGGGCCGGTCCTTTTTAATCATTGCCTTAACTGAATCAATTTCAGCGAATAGTCTTTTTTTTGTTACAAGCCTTGTATCAGTTGAAAGAACTATTCGCCCTTTGGCAGCTGAATGTTCCGTAAAGACATTAGCTATAATGTTAGCAGAAAGGATTGCTTCTGGTAGATTATCATAGGGCACAAATCCCTTTTCCTTGAACTTTTTCGTATCATGCTCATAATTAGCCGCACCAATACTTAGGTAGTATATATCCAACTTATCCTGTCCCAACACTTCGGAAATAAGCAAGAAGAGCAGAATAGGCAATGCAAATATTTTCATTTTGAAATTGCACTTTTATAATTCGCCAACGAGGCTTTACACGCTTCTGAAAGTTCAATCACTTTTCGCTTCAGTATAATTACCATGTGAGCATCCCTTGGTTCTACGATTTCCACATACGATTTCAATTCTCTCATAGCACTATCGACACTGGGATCTTCAACTAAAACCATTTCTCCGTAATACAATCCAAGAAAGTGATTCTTCTCCACTTCAAATGCTTTCGGATCTTCAATATTACTTGCAATTGCCCCTGCATTCTTACAAACTTCTCCATACACTTCCGTTTGCATCTTCAAGAAATTACGATTGAATTCCAATTCAGCAGCATCGACACGCTGTCTATTGAAGTTAACCAAACCGAAATAAATAGTTGCAGCGGTAGCAACAATTCCGATTCCTTTGATAATAATATCCCAAAATCTATACCTTTTATCTTCCATGAATCAGTTTTTAGAAATAAGTGTAATATTCTCCTGAGGGCATTTTTTGCATCCTGCGAAAGCACGCAAAAGCATTTCTTTCTTTGGCTTCTTTTCTTCAGCCAATGGAAGGTCAATACGCATGGAAGTAATAGGCATATCATCGACTATAAACCCATTATCATTCAGTTCAATAAACCACTCATTATCGCTTTCATTGCGAACTGGTTTTAATACCCATGTTAATTCTTTAAATTTAGCTTTGTTGTTTACGCATACTTTAATTTGCAACTTCCCCCCTTTAAAAAAAGTCAGCAATTGGCCATCCCCTCCGCATGAATTACCCAATGTTGGTTTATAATCGCCTAACTGCCAATTCCTGCTACTTTGATTGGTAACAAAATTTTCCATTTTTGCCTTGCTGTATTGTGCGATTACAGCATTGGAAAGGAAACCAAAGACTAAATAAAGAAAGACGTTCTTCATACCTGTTAAATTTAAACGGTGATGGAATGATGTTGTCAGTTAATATGCAAAAATTGGGCATCCTCCCTTATTCTCCTAGTATAGGTCATTGGAATAGGAGTTTCGCTATCCAATTCTTTATCCAGTAATCGCTTAATAAATCCTTCTATATCAATACTTTTTTCCTTTTCATTTTTCATTTGATCTACCAGCATTAGCATTCGCCTACAGAGTGGGCCAATTTGTAATGTTGGCGGGTTCTTGATGTTTGGAATCGTGGTTGTCGGAATATCAGCGACAGGAACATCCTGTAAAGTACTGATTGAGTAAATAATAGGATCGGCACGTTTGGCGAGACCAGCTAAAAATTGTGCAGTAGCCTTTGTTGTTTCATCAAATTTAGTTTTTATTATCGACGTGTCAGCACCCCAGTTCTTACCAACTTTGTCCATATTTAAGGAGTCGTTCTGCTTCGTCCCCCGACAACAATCCAACAGAATCATATACGTTGGGGTAGCTAATGTGAAAGCCGATTTAAATGACAATTCGGTTATCATCTGTACAATTTCTGGCACAAAGACATTTTGCTTGCATACATTATCAAATGTTTCTTCTTTTTTCATTTTTGAGCAATCACCCGAAAGCAAGAATTGTGACTCCAACAAATTCTCCGAAATGCCATGACCAGAATAATAAATAACTAATAAGGGATTCTCCGGTTGTTCTTTAAGCATCCTATCCCATATTTTTTGTAATTCTGTTTGAATCACTGCTTTCGAAAACATGTTATTTTGTTTTGAAAGAAAGATATTGCCTTTAGCACCAGCATACGTTTCGAGTAACATTGCGGCACTGAGGGCTGATGTTGCAGCTTCTGGCACGTTGTCATAATGAGCCGAACGGTCAAGCTTCACATTGTTCTTATAGTGCTCAGATCCAATCGCGAGGTAATACACATTAAATCTAGAATCAGTGGTATTATGTGCACTAGTCTTACCTTCTTCCAATTTAACCTCTTGGTTTAATGCGGAATCTGAAGGCGAAGTGTAGTTTTTTGATGCATTGCACTTGCATCCACTAATAATTGATAACGCAATTGAGCATATAGCCAAATACAAATATTTCGGTTTGCAATAAGCGGCAATATTTACCCAAATCTTTGTTTGCATTGGCATTTGTTTACACTCCTACAGGCACAATCTGTTGAATTGTACACAAGGTATAATGTAATGCATTGCAACGTATACGTAGAATTACGTAATTATGCCGTGGGAAACACCCTTTTATTAATTTTTGTCTCCTACTTCTGTTTACACTGTAAACCCATATACTAAAAGTATTTTTATTAATACAGCCAATACACTGGTGACACAACCGATAAATTAAATTTTTTTCTTAGAAATTAGTTATTTACTTAGTGGGATAATTCCATGCCTCACAGCATAGAGAGCCAATCCAATCGAGTTCTTAACCTTCATCTTTTTGAGGATTCGCTTGCGATATAGTTCTATGCTCCGAGGGGCAAAGGGAACATGGCGGTTACTATTCAATTTCTGTGCAATCTGCTTGCTTGTCAATTCCTTGCATATCATTTGAATAATCTTGATTTCTATCGGCAAGAACAGCTTCTGTTCTCTTGGGGGAATTTCATGCTTCACGAGAGAGTAATTTATTTAAAAATTGCATTTCCGTAAATATAATACTACCTATCAGGCTTGCACAATCCAAGCCTGCAAAAAAAGCATTGGCCTAGTATGTCCAATGCTTTTTTTGCCAACGACTAAAAGGGCAAATCGTCCAGCGGTTCCTGCAAGCTTACAGCGGTTTGCTCCTTTGGCTTGCCTTCACTGCTGTGAATTGCTCCACTGCTATGCACCTTGATCGAGTTCACATGACAATGAAGCGTTCCCCTCGCCTCATTCTGCATATCCTTGTATGCGGAAACATACAGTCTGCCGTTAAGCTCAACGATATGTCCTTTCTTCAACCGTTGGGCAACAGTGGTTGAAATCCAATAGCCACATTGGATATACAATGCAACTTGTTTTCCTTCGCTGCTTCCTTTGGGTTTGTAATAATCGTTGATGGCCACGGTGAAATTTACTACTTGCCTGTTGTCTTTAAGGGTCTGCACCTTTGCATCCCCTACCAGTCTTCCTACTACATCCATGTCTGTTGATTTTTGTATGAATAAATAATGGTTACGATTAGTGTGTGCCAAAGAGCATAAGATTTGCTGCTTGCACTTTGTTTGGGTTCTTCTGGTGGCTATGCCGCTTGACGAGATAGTACACTGTGATGTCTTCGTTGAGTGTAATTGCCCAAGCAAATTGCAAGGATTTTGCACGAGTGCATTTTTTCTTCCGTTGGATTTCCCATGACAGTTGCATGAGGTTCGATAAACGTTTTGTGTGTTGCATACGAGTGGTTTTAAAATGTGTATTCGGCAGAGTGCCTCATTCATATACCCGTAGCAAGCCAACATTGGAACTGTGGAGATGGGAGAACGTTTTCCACCAAAAAATACTACCTCCGAAACAGATACTTAATCAAAAGAGAGGTGGAGATTATTTGGTGGAAACCGCAGGCAAGCGAAATGTAATGGAGCGGAGAGGTTCGTACGGCGGAGCAGGACAATAGCTTTGCGAAGAAAGGTGTTGAATGGATCAATAAATCATTACCATCAGGCGTCAATATTAAAGAGTGCATTATAGGGCAATGAACTATTATTTCACCTTATAACTACTTATTTCTTTACTGACTTTAATCTTTTGTATGCTACACCTACTCCGCTAACAAGCAACAAGCAAAGTCCCCCATCTACTGGTGTATCATCGGGATCATTTGGTTGAGCAATAACTAATAATGGGAATAATAAACAACATATCACGTTTACCAATCGGCATTTCATTTTCATTCCTATTTTTTTATTCGATTCCAACGCAACCAGATTTACTTTTTGATAAATTTCATCACAACCTTTGTATTATTACCATACACAACTAGTTGATAGCTTCCTCTTGAAATGTTGTTCCTAATTTCAATGTTCTGTATGGCCGTTCCACCCTCGTGCTGTATGCGAGTATTAAACACTATTTGGCCTGCATTATTAACCACATCGGCATTGTAAATGCCCTTCTTTATATTATTAAATTGAAGACTAAAACTGTTCTGCTCAATCGGATTAGGATACAATGAAATTGTGCCTGTTACTTCCGTAATTTTTACTTTCGCTATTTGACTGTATCTGAACGTTCCTGTTTTTTCAACAACTTTGATACGAAAAAAATTGTCTCCGTTCACAGGGTTGTTATCTAACCACTCCTTCATCAAAGCGGTTCCATTTATTATAGGCAGTTGGGAAGCCACCTTATAAAATTGATTTCCATTTGTCGACTTTTCTACTTCATAATGTTCAATTTCGCTTTCTGCATCAGTACGCCAATCAACTTGGATTTTTTTATTCTTCTTATAAGCCTTGATATAAATATCATTGCTAGCAAGAATTGAAGATGGGCCAAAGACTATCATGAACCGATCAGAAGCAGCGGATGCGGAAACCGAGGTAATTGAGAAAGGGACCACAGTAGAATCAATAATGCTTAAGGGAGTTTGAGTGTTGGTAAAATTGTCGATGAGTGTCGCATTTACATTCGCATTGCCAAAATTATTGGCTTTGAATATAAACTCGTACGGTTGCTGTTTCATATTGTTGATGAACAATGGCAGCGTATCGTTCCGTACAACCAATGGCCTGCATTCAATACTCAGCTTATGATCAATTCGTAAAATGGCTATATTCTCGTCCCAATTATTGATTTCAGTTGCATCGTTGCCATCTACCATCGCACTATATCCAGTATCAAATACTGCTGTAACTCCATCTGCTAATCTATGATAACCATTTGTTTCGGTGTAGTACAACGATGCTGAAAATGATTTCAGCATTGAAGTAGTTCTGTAAACGCTATTGTTATTGCCACTTGCCTTGTGTGATTCCTGTATGCTAATTGCAGGAATCCCTCCGTCCGATTGCACAAAAAAAGCCTGACCAGACTGGATATACTTGGTAGCTAAAGAACCAATGGGAGAAACTAAACCGTCGGTTTTTACTGTTACAAATCCACCACGATACCCAATGGAAGGATCCCAAAGGGTATAATACTCAGTGATGTTGGCTGAAGACTGACGAACTAAGCTCCAATCTATCGGCGAGGGATACGGATTTGTAATCAAATTAAATGCCCCTCCCCCAAGTAAGGTATTGGTAAATGTTGTAACTGGCCCTGTTTTAATAGTTCCTGTCGCACGTAGTGTAGTACTGGTAGAAGGCAACTGTACAGGATGCGGAGGAACGTTTGTATTTGGCAAGGTCATATCTGTACTTCGGTCTCCCCGAATGAACAAAAAATATCCCGTACCAGCATTCAATATCGTACTTGTGTTCCCAATAGGCGTATATGTTGGTGTGATGGCATTATTGGTTAAGTATAACGAAGGTGCATTGCTTTGCGTTATATCAAATCCATTGGCATTTCCTCCGCTTCCGGTGATATGAGTGCCATATCCGGTAATGCTATTAATATTGCTTCCAACTGTTGTATTCATTTGCCCTTCCTGCCAGTTAGCATTTATGGATGTAGCTGAAGTTACGGATGGTGACAGTAGCCTGTATCGGCGGCCTGTCGCAGGAATCCAGCGTTCAACGGTTACATTTCCAGAAATATCGCCATTAATAATCGGAGCAATGCGGGCCGTTCCGCTATCATTTGATTTAAGCGTTAAGTTGCCATTGGTATTTAAGAGACCGTTTGCAAGCGTTAATACACCAAACAGGCTTTGCATATTTACTGAGCCGTTACCAATAGTAGCTCCTGCTGTATTGTCAAGTTTCAGGTTGTTAATCTGTCCCGTGCCGAATATGGTTTGTGCCGATACTCCATTTAAAGTTGTTATACCTGCACCTTTGATAAATCCAGCATTTGCCATATTCCCTTTCACTTCCAACGTTGCTCCTGTATCAATAACAATCGTTGCATTGTTGATATACAACTGTGCAGCAACAGTATTTATGAATAGCAAGGCTAGCATAAAAGCAAGTGCAATTATTTTTTGCTGTTTCATACAAATATTTTTTTGTGTAAACTCAAATTCTATTACTAAAAATATCAATTCGCTTTAAGCCATATTATTCCACTACGCCCAACTATTTTCCAGTAATAGTCAATAGCTGATCTTTCATTAAATACAACACGGTATTTTGTCCAAGCGTTAAACTTCTGCATGAAGCAGGGAAACTGACTTTTGGCAGAAACTTCGTATTGCCGTTTATCACCACATCTATATTTGCATCGGGCACAACCCCGCAACTCCAGTTCAACGGATTTTCCCACGCTTTACTTTTGTTTCCTATCCACGTCGAGGCGAATTTAAGAGTGGCGACGTTTGAAAATGATATGCCACTTGATCCATTAATTAGGCATCGATACTTATATCCGTACCATGTGGTAGGTGCATTATTCACTGAAAGTATTGCAGATGTGCTTCCAGAATAATTTGCGTCATCATTTATGGAAATAAACCCACTACCTGTATCAACTTGCCATTGATATGTATTTGAAGTATCATTAGCACCTGCATAAAAGGATGCTTGAGTGCTGGGGCAAATAGCTGAAGAAACGGTACTATTTATCCTATTACCATTTGCATCATATGAATATGTAATGTAAACATCTCCTGTATAGCTAATCCTTATGAGTCTATTCAAGCTATCATAAGAATACTGTTGTGAAAATGTTACCTGAACAGGTAACAGGAAAAAAAATAACCAAATATTTTTCATACTTTTTTTTTAGTAAACTAATCTGTCAATCCATCCCAACGCTCACCATATGTGACAAACTCAATAAAATTTAGCTTCCCATCTAAAATATTTACTTCATATCCTAATCCAAACTCCAAATTGTGGATCTTAACAATCTCATTTGTACTTATTGAAATGTTCGGCATGTCAATAACTTCACTGATATCCAATGCTTTGCAATAACGAAAATTTACATACATTCCAACACCAGTAACTTCTCGACTACTAACCATAATACACGGTATGTGCTTCTTTACTATTGGATATTTTTCGCTCAACCTATTTAATACATAAACTTCTAACTTATTTAAGTTATTCATTTTATAACCCTTTTCTACTAAAAGAAGATATTAGAACTTCATCAGCCTTGATTCGACCACCAATAAGACGTATATCTATACCTCCAACTCTAATTATGTTTCCTAAATCACCAGTAGGTAAAATACCTTCTCCATTAGGATGCAATTGACCAGCTTTTAAGGCGTTATTGGCCGCCTTCTGAACTGCATTAAAAGCATTTTCTTTTGACCCAAATACTTGAATCAATTCATCCAAATTGTGTTGTGGATTTTCGAAAATATGCTGGAGCATATTAGGCGACGGTCCAACTTTCGCAATATTATTATAGCTATTTATTCTAGGGTTGGCTATAATACTGGGCATCTGAGTTGCTACTGTCAGGTTTAAGCCAGCACTTTCATAATCACCCTGAAAAAAGGACATTAAAGCGTTGGCCTCAACACCTAAAACAGCATAGGGAGTAAAGGAAAGAGCTGTAGCACTTATTTCACCAGCATAAACCGCCCCTTGTAAAATTGATATAGTAATTGCTCCAGCATTGCTATTTGCAAACCTTTGCCACCAAGTAGTATTCTTCCGGTATTCAGCTTCAAAATCAAACGGTGCTACAATATTCACAGGCTTCATCCCATTGACATCAACATATGATGTGGGACTATTGAACCCATAAGCATAACTATTTATTCCTTGTGTATTCAGCGAATTTGCAGGATAAGGGTCTTTTGAAAGAAAACGGCCTTGGTGAGCGTCATAATACCTGGCCCAATCGTAATATAACCCAGATGAATCCCTTTGTACACCATACATTCCCAAAAATGAAAAGGGTTGTGTACTAGTACCAGTATGGGTGTAGTAGTCACCAAAAGGATCGAATGCATATTTGTCCGTTACCGAATCACTACTATTGACAAGAGCGATGACATTTCCTGCAACGTCAGATAACGGGTACTGCATAGTGCCGCTGCTGTCCCTTCCCAAAAGCATCCCTTCAGGAGAGTAAATGTTTAATGCCCGTGGTGCATATCCACCACCATAGTTCATTTCAGTAAGTACCAACGGTCTTCCTGCCAAAATATTATCAATTGAAAAAGCTGATTTGTTTACGATAGCTGTCCGTGCATTAAACACATCAAACGCATTGCTTTGTTGCACTCCGTTATGCATATAGTCACGCAAGTTTCCATTGAGGATGTTGCCATCATTCTCATAACTATAGGTATTGGCAAATTGCGATGAACTGGAGCCAGTGATGTTTCCCGAAGAAGCTGTTTGATACGTATTTGTTCCCAAAACTGTTATCCTGTCAGCAGTCGTATAATTGGAATTGTTGGATTGTTCTGCAATGGCTGGATACAATAATTTGACTGTTGGGTTTGCTATAATATCACCCTTGGCGTTTCTGATGAGGCTATCAGCCACTAGCAATGAACTTGGGTTTGTCGATAAATAATTTCCCCAAGTTGCAACTTGATTGGCATCATCCCGAGTCACCTTCAACCTACTCCCATTGGGATAAACCAAGCTATCAATCAACCCATTTACGTCACGGAAGATTGAATATGTATTGTTATTCCAATCACTAACAGAAACTGACTGGTTTAATGAATTATATCCGTACGCTATTTTTTTGCCTTGTCCATAATCCAGTTCCAGTACATTGCCGACAGAATCATACTTATATTTCAAAGTGTCGTTATAAAAGCCGATTTTTTGTATTATTCTTCCATATGTATCCCGAGTGAACTTTGTGGTACCATTTGTATTTGTTGCATCGGTTATCCATCCACTTTTGGAGAGGGCAAACCCCTTGAGAAATGCTCCTTGATATGTTTCTCCGAGGTTTTCATTATTGGGATTATAGGTGAATCCCGTTATCTTGTTATTGATGTCGGTGTGTGAAATCAAATTCCCCACACTGTCCCATGAGAATGTATGCTGACCAAACCCTTCATCATATGTTTTCATTCTATTTGCAGCATCATGCGTCCATTTTCTGACATTCCCGTTGGCATCAATCAAGCTGTCCAGATTATTATTCAAATCATAGAAATGCTGTACGGTATTTCCATAAGCATCTGTAACAACAGATGGTAAACCAGATGAATTGTAACTCCAATAGCTATTTCTTTGTAACTCATCGGTTAGCTGGGTAATCTGCCCGTTGGCATTGTATGCCAATACCTTTTGATTGTTTAAAGGATTTGTGTATGTGACAGGAAGGCCCCGCTCATCGTAGGTTGTTTTCCATTGTTTCCCTTTTCCATCCGTTACCGTGGTGACATTTCCCGTAACATCATATGAATATGATGCCAGTATGCCACGAATAGAATCACTTACACTAATGAGCCTGCTTGCATCATCGTAAACAAACAACTTTGCATTGCCATTTGCATCCCTCACCTTTATTGGTCTGTCCAAGACGTCGTAATAGATGCTCGTTACGTGATTGTTCGGCTTGGTAATCTTCGTCAATCTGTCCTTTGCATCGTATTGCTGAAGTGTTACATTGCCTTCCTTGTCCGTATACGAACTAAGATTCCCATTGAGGTCATACGAGAACAATACACTATACCCCATAGGGTCGGTGACTTTTGTTACCTGGTCGAAATAGTTATATTCGAAAGAAGTTGTGTAACCCTTTCCATTTACAATTGATGTTAGCCTTCCCGTATCATCATAAGAAAAGGTTGTAATAGACGTTGATGTTATTATCTTGGAGAGATCGCCGTTATAAGAATATTCTTTCCTGATACTATTTCCTTTCGCATCAATCGTCAGCGTATCTTGCCCGTAAGCATTATAGTACGTTTGAATGACACCAGTATTGGGAAGTGTTATAGAAGTCGGATTACCATTTGCATTGTAAGCAACTGACAAGGTATTCCCCGTTTTGTCTTTGATAAGAGTAGGGCGTCCAAATAGCGTATATCCGATGCTGTCAGAATAACTCTTCTCATCTATCGCTGTACTGATGTTATTGTTTGCGTCATACTCGAACTTCCTTTGATAATTCAATTCATTGATAACGGTATCAAGCAATCCATTTTGATTGTAAGTGAACCGTCTCTTATGATTCAACTCATCGATACTCTCAATTAAGTGGTAATTATTATCGTGGCGAACAATCTTGCTTTTCGATAATGGATTGGTGACTGTTGTCTGTAAGGTCGAAGGTGTGTTATAGCTAAAAGTCGTAACGTTATCAAAAGGGTCAAGTTGCTGTATCACCTGCGAACTTGTATTGTAGATATTTTTAACTACCCTGTTTCCGTTGGGATCATACATCTCTGTTAGGCCATAGCTATCGTATTTAAATCTGGTTGTTGAAGAACCAACTTTCACACTATCCAACAAAGATCCGTCGATGTTGTAATAATAATCCGCACGTTTTCCGCCGCTTGCTACCGCCGTTGTTACCCTACCTGCCGCATTGGAAAAAAGATTAATATATCTTCCTCCGGGAGCCGTGATACTAAACAATACATCTCCCGAATAATTACATACAACCGAGTTCCCATTAAGGTCTACCCTTCTGTCTAATTTTCCATCTGCCCTATACTTCCACTTGATGCCATTCTTTTCGACATACGTATAGGTATAAACGCCACCACTTACCGTATAATAGAGAGAATCAAACATCCCCTGATACAAGGATTTTGTTTCGCCATCCTGATATGGTATATGATAACTTATATGTCCGTCTCCATGGTGTAGTTGCCATTCATAGGGATTTGAAACATCTATCCATGTGTAGAATTCAAAAAACCATCCTTTACCAAAGGGGCCAATTTCGCTACTGCGAGACAAGTACCGTCTTTCAATGCTGATGTCAGTCTTTATTCCAGAAACGGACAAATCCTTTATGGAAAGATCGAAACTCCCCGTAGAAAGAATAACAGGATCTCCTGCTTTCCCAGTTGGATAATCCTTTTTCAATGAAACATACTCCGGCACATTGGTATTAATGTTGGCATTGACAGTGATATAACAACTTACACTTGCAACGGTTCCGCTCCCAACGCCATTCGTTGCAGTTAATACAATTTTATAGCAGCCGGGGGAAAAGAATGTTACTGAAGGATTTGCCAAACTGGAAGTAGTAAACGTTGCCGTTATGCCATTTGATTGAACTCTTTGAATATCCCAGTTCCAGCTTGTTGGACTGTTTGATGACAAGTCCAAAAAATTCACACTCTGACCAGCTGTAATCGTTCTTGCTGAGGCTGCAAACAATGCAGTTGGGGAAAGGCAGGCTCCCCCATTTGAAATAACTGCATTGTTTGAAGTTTTCGGCGAACCACATTGCCCGCTAACGATACAGTGGTACGTCCCTGTCACCATTGTAGAATAAGTGGAACTATTGGTTCCAACATTACTCCATGATGAGCCATTAAATTTTTGCCACTGATAGCTAATATTCGTGCCTGTTGCACTGATAGCCAATGTCACGTCCTGACCGTTGCACACATAGGAATTGGCAGAAGGCTGCGAACTGATTATAGGGCTTGACTGGACAGTTATATTGATACTGTTGCTTGCTGAAGTGCTACCGCAAGAAAAAGTATTAACGACCGTATATGTGCCCGATGAGCTTGCCGAATACGTATATGCATTCGCACCAGATATGTTATTGCCATTCAATTTCCATTGATATGAAGCGTCGGAATAAAAATCAGTTTGGAGCACCACACTTGAACTTGGACATATCGCAGTAGAACCATTGACTGAAACAATCGGAGGAATATTAAAATATCGAGTGTTACTAACTGAACTTTGACCATTCACACAACACGCATTGCCTCCATACATGTTCCATCTGTACAATCTTCCTGCTGACAGATTGCCTGAAGGCACCGTATATGAATTTCCAGAAACACAATTTGCGGAATAAATAATGTTTGCTGACCCATAGGGGCATTTGGAAATTTGTATCCAATAATTACTCGCTGAACCTGACCATGTTAAAGTCGGGGTTGTCGTTGTTATTGATGAACTAGGTGTTGAAGCATCACCAAATGTTGCTGTAGGTGCCGTAGGTGGCGATACGCCTGTAACGGAAAGCGAAACATACTGAAAATTGTTATCGTCACTTACCTCAGAAATACTCAGCCCATTATCTACCCAAATAAATACATAATAGGTGCCAGTACAAATAGAGGTTGGGATAGGTAGCGTCTTATTTACTGTTGCAGAACTTGGGGAAACACATGAAGCAACTGAAGATATTGAAGATGTACCTAGAACCGTAGCAGAAGATGTATTTAACGTGGTTGAAGATGAGAGATAAAATCGTACAGTAAAACTTCCAGCGGCTGTTCCACCCATATTACCAACAGAAAAATTTGCAGTCGTAGAGTTCCCCGCAGTTATCGTGGAGTTCGTTAATGAATAATTAGAGGCGAACAAGTCAGCAACACTACCTAATTGCGTACTATAGCCCATTTCATTATCGGTATAGTCAGTTTCAGTTATTGCCCTTGGACTTGGATTCACTCCAACAAGAATATACTTTGTTCCGGTTGCATACGTACAAGGAATCGTAATAGTGGTATTAAAGGTGCTTTCTACATTCGCCCCCAAACCGCTGACGGATATCTGTTTTAAAAATGTTTGGCCCCCATTATATGTTGGAACACCATTGATACTTATGTTAATTGTAAAGGCTGTAGCAGCAGAATTCCCAACATTCTTTATTCTTACCGAAATGGCATAAGTGATACCACGATTCATTGAGTTTGGAATATTGACACCTGTTTGGGTCAAATTTACGGCTGCAGTGCAGTTAAATGCAACAATTAAAGTAACCAATAAACACAACCACTTTTTCATATCAGTTCAAATTGAAAGTGTAGTTATAGTGGCATTACGAAATCATTTGTAAGTAAGTAAAGCCGCCAATTAAAGAAGTGTCTTCCATTATTTAAAATAATAGTTTTAAATAACGTATCTAATTTTCCCGCACTTAAGTTTAAGTAAGGATTTATTAATTTGAAAGTAGATTAATATTTAGACATGTGCAACCGTAGAACTACGCAACTTTACGTGAAGAACACGGTATTTTTGAAAACTTAATTGTAATACAACGGTAAAGGAGCCTTCAGCCAAAAGAAGCTGGGATGGTGTGGCAATTCGACACACCGCAGCTGGGAGCTCGCCGAACAGGAAACGGGAATGAGGAACGAATGGACGTTTCCGTGCGAGTGCGACTGGATGGGGCGGACAATGGAATGACTGCAAGGAATGTGGACGCACAGAGCGGTGCTGCCGTTACGGATAGCGAAGCTATAAGTGTGGGTTCTGATGAAGGCAGCACCAAACGCAGACAGGAGCCGCACGGCGAGCAAAAGATTAGAAGGAAGCGTGTGGATGTATATACGTGTGAAGGATTGCATAGCCGGGAGCGAAGCATGGTGGAATGAGTATGGGAAGGCGAAGTGTGTTAGGTGAAAAGTGGTTGATGGGATGTGGAATGGCACTACTTTTCCCTATGCATCATGTGTGTGGCACGAATGTATCCAAGCGGGAGCGTCAAGGCGTTAAGTGCAAGACAAACAGGTATGTGCAGACACCGGGAGCTTCCCGAACGAAGGAGGAGATGAGGAAAAAGCATGACAAACTGCGGAGCAACCCGAAGGGCATTGCAGTATAAAACATGCCTTCAAGTGTATAGAAGCAACATGTTTTTTTCTGCAATGGTTTGGCGTGTCTTTTTATCGAAGACCGACTGTGAGAGACCTTTTTACCGAAGAAATCTCTTTAACTACAGTAATTATTTGTCTTGTTGAGGGATATAGCTTGCAGTAACTTTTGACTTTAATAATTCTTGCCTCAACTCTTTTGATATAAAAATATATCGCCGAGCGTTAGCACCCGTTCCAAACCACTCTTTACATTTAAATAAATGCAATCCTTTGACATTTTCTTTAAAAGCAGGAAAAAAACCTTCGTTAACCAAATTATACTTTTTCCTGTTGCACTCTTTACAAATTTCATAACTATATCCTTCTAAATCCAAATCAACTTCTGTAATTGGTATTGTCAATTGAATTGTGCTTTTAATTACTGTTTCTTTTTTAAACAGCAATACAATCTCGCTTTTAATTCCTTTATCATTGAATACTTCATTGTAAAAACTATTCTGTAAAAAAAACTCATCGTAAACCCAATTTAGGGAAAACATCTTTTTATTCCCGCTCCAATTAGGCTCTTTCTTTAGTCGAAAAGGTTCCTTTTGCACCAGACCCATTCCGCATGTCTTACAATGCTCAGCATCATTATAAGTAGTTTTTTTATATCCAAAATTTGAATCTGGCATAGGATAACCATTTGCCCATGGACTTAAGAGTATCAACCTTGTTGCATTGTTTTCCTCCTCTTCGGAAAATTTAGATATAACATAATCATTTGCTTTCCAAGTTTCTAAAAAAGCTTTCACTTGAAAAAAGGTTTCATTCTCTTCAAGGACAAGTTTATTAAACCCGCATTCTACTTTAATGCCAAATTTTTCTAAAATTTTCATTTTGGACTTATCCCAATCGCAATAAACTGTATGTATATTTTTCATAAAATTATAATCCCAATGCTTTTACCCTTTCAGGATATCCTTTATAATCTTTTGCAACATTTAGTACAATCGGTGTATGGTAACCCAATGAAAATGTGCCTCAGTTAAATCAGTTCAGATTGCTCAATGAATATTGAATCAAGGCGTATATAAACGAAAAGGAGACTTAAGTCTCCTTTTCGTTTATATAAAGAGTATATTTCATCTCTAGTGACAAACAAAAATTAAGTTGATAGGCTATTCTGCTAACTTAATATATTTATATAAAATTATAATTTGTTAGCTAAGTAATTTTGCTAACTGTTTCTCAATTAATCCATAACCAGCAACACCATCTTCTGGATAATGATCTAATTTTTCGTTCGCTTTGGCAACTGTTTCGCTAATTTCTTTTAATTCATCATTGTATTTGATTAATGAATAATTTCCAGATATTAAATCTTTTCTTCTAAATAAGGGAATAGGCCAATCTTTTTTATTCCATTTTGTTGTTTTACCAAGAATCTTCCAGTCACCATTTTTAAGACCTAGGGCTGAGCAAATTCTTCGGAGAATAATCTTTTCATTCAGTGGGTCAAACCCTGTTATCTCTAAAATACTTTCGTCTTTTCCGTCAAAAAAAACTGCGTACATCAGCATTCCTTTTATCCGTACGATTAATCCAATGACAAAATAGTCTTTAACCATTGGTAGTTTAAACAAATCTCCTTCCTGCAAATTATTTTTTTTCATACTTATTTTTCAATTTTTTTTGCTGCTTCCATGTATTCATCTCTTTTAGGATTGTTATCTCTAATAGGTTTTATTTTGTTTAGAGGAGGGTCGTGCTTTTCATGAAGCATTTGCTCCCTGCCACGTTGTGCAGGTTTGCTGTCTGTTCTCTTATCAACTTGCAAATCCAAATCCTTAGTTTCTTTTGCTCTAGCATGTTCTTTTTCTCGCCTTTCTAAATCATTAGTCCTACCAGTTCTCTGTACTTTACCATTTTCATCCTGGAGTGTATAAGTGCCTCCTTTCGGCTGTTCTTTAGCTTCGTCACTTTTAATTTGTGCAGTTTGCTTGGCAAAAGCAGGATTAGGGTTTGCCAATTGTGCCAAGGCTGAAGAATTGGTAGCAACCTCATCTATTTTTACTGCAGCAATAGATTGTGGAATAATAGCACTTGTGTTATCACGCAACAACAATTGTCGTGATATTGCTGGTGCATTTTTTGCGTTCTTTTCGAGCATGATCATTAACCTGACTACTGTCCATGCAACCCGTATTGCTGGAGGGAACTTTCCATCGGGATCGTTCTTCAAAACTGGATTGTTAAAACAATAATGATAAGGTGCATAATCTTCTTGATTCTCCTCATCAGGCATCGGATCAATCTGCATGAACCTCCCAATTTGAGGATCATAAGTTCTGGCCATTACATCATACCATTCTAAACCATTTCCGTCCCCAAATTCCTCACTTTGCAATTCACTTCCAGCATTAAACTTCTTTTTATTCTTGATGCCGCCAGCAGCCCTACTACTTATCCCACTCATCGTTAATCCAAACGGATAGTAATGCGTCTCCTCCACCAAAGGCCCCCTCACATGCTCCACATGCAACTGGTCAAAGTACACAGGATAGTCAGTACTGGTATTGCTCACGAAAATATAAAGGTAACCGTTCTTTGCAATGTCGATGCCATCTCCAGCATTTATCTGCAGTACCGCTGCGGGTGTGCAGTTCCCGCCACCTTCCAGCAGTTGCTCAAAGCCGCTGTTGGCATTGTCTGTTACCAGCTTGAACTGCTCCCCGTCCAGCAGCATCCAGTTCAAGTAGGCACCGCTGGGTGTGTAGTTGTCGGGAACGGTGCCGAGGAAGTCCAAAATGCCCGGCAGCAGCAGGCTGCCGCTGCCCGAGCCGAGGCTCATGCCGCCATGCGTGCCCGTGGCACCGATGCCGCTCCCGAAAAGGCCCGCTATCAACTGTTCCAGCGGTGTGGTGGTGAAGGGATTGTTGCTCCCGGCAGTATTGTCGTAGCTGCCGAGCACATTGGCGTTCACATGGTCACCTGCCATCACTTTCAGCACGATGCCCTGGCCGATAACCATCGGGTCTTCGTCACCCCTGGCCTCCACCTTCTGCACTTTCCCGTTTTCGCTGTCCCCGTCGAAACAGCTTGGCTTGTCCACGATGCCTGCAAGGTTGCTGAACAGCAGGGTTTCCATTTCAAGGTTTGCATCTTCCAGCGATGCATGGTACACATCGGTTTTCGTTTCGTCGGTCAGCATGGTACGCACATTGCCCAAATGGTCCTTGATGGAGTAGTCGTAGATGAACTCCCCCTCCACAGTGCCTCCTGCACTAATGACAGTCTCTTCCGAGGGGGTCAGTATCCGCTTCCTTATCCTTCCCTCCTCATGGGGGATGTACTGCAGGGTGTCGTTCACGTAAACAACGCCCCCCACATACTGCGTGGTGGTGGTTTTCACCCCGCTGCCCGTACTGTCAATAGTCTGCTTCTGCAATTTGGTGCCTCCAGCATCGTAGGTATAGGTGATGATACCCTTACCGAACACGCTGATTGTTTCAGGAAGGTTGAGGTGGTTGTAGGCTATATCAGTGATGGCCTTGTTCTGGTCATAGGACAGGTTGCCGTTTGCATCATAACCGTAGTCGTCCGTCCCGGTATTGCTGCCATCCTTGAAGTCGCCCAGCTTGTTGTCCGCAGTAATGCCGTCGGTAACGCTTGCCAGTTTGTTGCTGTTGGCCCTATAGTCATAAACAAGCTGGTCAATGAAGGAACTGCTGCTGACCATTAATCCTTTCTGCCGCATGCCCTTGATGTTGCCATTGGCATCGTAAGCCTTGGTGGGGTCGCCACTGCCGTCGCCCATCTCCATGCTGAAGTCGATGCCCGCACTGGTGTTCCATGTGGTGGAGCCCACATGCTGGGTAAAGTCCGCCTTCATCAGCCTGTTGGCCGCAT
>Ga0247739_10000064_pt1 | contig 38204 bp, 25 predicted proteins | sample UWRJL058202B2_FD_180943 | JGI IMG/M metagenome (GOLD analysis project Ga0247739, IMG submission 180943) | Plant litter microbial communities from Arlington Agricultural Research Station in Wisconsin, United States - UWRJ-L058-202B-2 | ecosystem: Environmental > Terrestrial > Plant litter >...
CCGACAAGGAATACATCCAGGTCGGTTACGCCGCGCCGCTGCAAGGCACCGCCTTCCAGTCGTCGGTCCAGACCACGGGCGCCTATGCGGGCACCTACTACAACCCGGCCCTCGATACGGCGACCTACGACGCCTACCTCGGCCAGCCCCGCACCTATGGCGTGACCTTCAAAGTCAAATACTGATCGTCCCGAAAAGAGGACGGAACTCAGAGGCCGGTCGGGGGAAACCCCGGCCGGCTTTTTTATATCCTTCCCACGAAGTGGGGAGGGGGACCGCGGCGCGCTTGCGCCGTGGTGGAGGGGCTGAAGCACATGAGACCCCTCTCCCTGCGGGATAAGGCAACAAACTTAAGTCACTAGAATTACACGTAATTTTACGCTACTATCTCCATGCACGATGTATGCACGTCACGGCAGATCAATGACTTAGCGCCGCGATGTGCACGAAACCTGCACGACGATGGAGGCTGATATGGCGTTTGTCACGGACAAGGAAGAGCTGAAGCCCGGATTGGTCATTTTCCGGCGCGGCGATCTGCAGACCCGGGATTGGTACTGCCGCGTTCGCTTGCCGAAGGCGACACGCTACAAGACCATCGCCTTGAAGACGGCGGACATCACGACGGCGCGGACCCTCGCCTACGACCATGAAAGCGAAATCCGCTTCTCTCTGAAGCGCAATCTGCCGGTGTTCAACCGTCCGTTCTCCGCTGTGGCGAAGGATTATATCGCGGAACAGAGACTGCGTGCGCAGCGCGGCGAGATCACGATGGGGCGGGTGAAGCTCATCGAGTCGGTCGTGAAGAACCAACTCAACCCCTATGTCGGCAAGACCCAGATCGACCTGATCGCTCTCGACCGTTGGCAGAACTACCCGTCTTGGCGGCGGTCGCTTAGCCCCGGCCGTATGACCCGCCACGGCAACGTGCGTCCGATGACGGATGCCGAACGCGATGCCGCCAAGACCCTCGCCGACGCCAAGGCGAAGCAAAAAGCGCGCACGATCGGCAAACAGACGACGGAGACACCGGGACCAGCAAACACCGACTGGATCATCGTCAGCGACGCGACGATCCGTTTCGAAATGAAAATTTACCGCGCCATAATCAATGACGCCGTTTCGAAACAGGAGGCCCCGCCTCATCATCGGATCGAGGGAATGCCAGCCCTAGAGAAGCAGCGCCGGGATGCGTTCTCGCTGGAGGAATACCGTCGCCTCCATACCCACGCCCGCACCAAGTGGGTCGATGCTGCAAAGACCGAAACCGCCCGCTGGTATCGGGCCATGGTTTATCAGTTCGTCCTTATCATGTGTAACACGGGCATGCGGCCATCCGAGGCGCGCAACCTGCGTTGGCGCGACGTGATGGAGGCGACTGACAAGAACGGTCAGCCGGTCACGGTGCTGTCCGTGCGAGGCAAGGGCAAGTCCCGCCAGCTTGTCGCGCCGAGCGGGAACGTCGGGAAATACCTCGATCGCATCCGCGCCATCGCGCTGAGCACGGCGCCCGAGGCTCCGGTGTTCAGCAGTGCGACCGGCACTACGGAACGCACCCTCTACAAGGCCTTTATCGCCGACCTTCTGAAAGACGCCAGGCTACGGGTGGGGCCGTCCGGCATTCTGCGCTCGACCTATTCTTTCCGGCACACCTACGCCACCATCCGCCTCACGGAAGGCGTCAGCGAACTGCTGTTGGCCGAGCAGATGGGCACCTCTGTGCAGATGATCCAGGAGCATTACGGCCACGTGGACACCATCAAGCACGCCGACCTCGTGTTGCACGGGATGAGCGATTGGGAGCCCCGAGAATCAGTGGTCACGACGGAAGAAAAAGAGACTGTTCAGGTCAGACGCGCCGCGCGGGCGAAGCGAACGACAGGGCCGCGCAAACCCCATTGATGTCCCGCCCGGCGTCGCGGAGGAACCACGCACCGAGTTCGGTGCGCCGCTGGTGGTGACGGGTTGGTCTGTGCCCTCTGCCTAGCGTCCGATGCGCAGCTGCGCTCTTGATCGGCCGATTGGCGAAGCAGGCCGGTGGATTGAGCCGCGTCGAGTTCGATGCGGCCCGCTGGCCTGCGTCTTCCGCCGCTTGTCCCCCGCGCGCCGTGGCGCTCTTGGAGGGGCGACAGCAAGGCCCTGGCCTTCGTAGGATTGCCACCAACATCAGTCCGCTAAGCTTGCACTGCGGAACGTGCTCGCTTGCATTCGACGCAGTATGCGCCAGGCTCAGCATTCTGATACAGATCCGGCGGTCTCACCGCTGACGACATTCCGGCGCTAAGCGCTTCTATCGCATGCAATCCCGACCAACTGTCTCCATTTGGATGCCGTCAGAACCGTCGCGTCCCGAACCACGACGAGAGCTAGCTCCCGTCTGCACGGTTGGTATTGGTAGAGTTTAGCTGAGCGGTTTCGTCACGCCTTGGTTGTGCTAGTCTGACCGAAGGGAGCGGGCATGACAAACACAACAGATTTTAACGACGTCTTGGCATTACCGAACGGTGCAAGCTTCGTCCGTGGCGACCTCCATATCCACACCGTAGTTGGATCACACGACGTGACCGACCCGGCTGCGACGCCTGTCAACATCGTGCAGACGGCCATCGACAACGGCCTTTCGGTCATCGCCATTGCCGACCACAACGAAATATCTGCGGTCGAGGCGGCGATCGATACCGCGCGAGGCAAACCAGTGCTCGTCGTTCCAGCAGTGGAACTCAGCACAATGCAGGGGCATCTGCTCTGCTACCTACCTGACCTGCGCTCCCTTCAGCAGTTCCATGCTCAGCTAACCGTGCGTGACTCCGGCAACCCGAACTCTCGGGTCGAAAACGCCATGATTGATTGCCTCAATAAGCTCCAGGGTCATGGCGGATTTGCCCTCTTGGCACATGTTGATGGGCCGAAGGGCCTAGAGCGCGAGATGCCGGGCGCCGCCCCCCACAAACTTGACATCCTCAGCCATCCTTCACTGCTCGGCATCGAGCTAAAGAATGCTGCCTCCGACATCAGTTACACGCCGAAAGACCCCGACAACGTCAGGGCCGGAATCGGTCGCGATCGTGAGGGGCGAGTTGGTTCGACATCCAGCAATCTTGCCCGCGTCCTCAATTCTGATTCCCATACTTTGGCCGCGCTAGGTCGCAACGCTGCCGGCGATCAGCGCGTCACGCGATACAAGCTTCAGACGCTCAGCTTCGAGGCTCTCAAGCTAGCACTTTCCGACGCTGAAGCTCGCGTCCGCTTGGAAGATGAGGTTCCTCGTTCTGTTCCGATTATCACCGGCATCCGCTTCAAGGGTGGATTCATCAAAGACCAGGCGATCCATTTCAGCAAAAACTTGACCTGCATCATCGGGGGCCGAGGCACCGGAAAATCGACCACATTCGAAGGTGTTCGAGCGTTCTCGAAATACCCAAGTGGCAACTCTGTCGTGAATTCCGACGTGTGGCCCGACCGTATTGACGTCGTGTTTCGCGATGAGGCCGGCGCAGGCCATCAGTTGGCCTGGAGCAAGGGGGACGTGTGCGCCACGAACGTAGGTGATCCGATAGAAGGGCCAGATACCATCCCGATCGAGTGCTATGGCCAAGGGGAAACTCAAAAAATCAGCCAGAAGGCACAGGAAGATCCCGGAGCGCTGCTTGGGTATTTGGATCGCTTTGTTGAAGTCAACGTCGAACTCGCGAATGAGGAAGCCTCCCGAGCGCAGCTCTTTCAAATCGACGCAAAAATTTCTGAAGCGCGGACTAAGGTCGCTCTTATTCCGATCAATGAACGAGAGCTTGGCATTGTCCGCCAGCAGATCAAAAAATTCACTGAAGGCAATGCCAAAGAACTTATCCGGCTCAGCCGGCAAGTGGAGGCCGAACGACAATCCAGAGCTCACGTCGTCGAGCAAGCACGCCAGATTTCGAGCAGCTTGGATTATCAGGCAGTCAAAGATGCTTTGGTCGCTCTCAAAGGCGCGGCGGATGTGTCGACTCTCGTAGTCGGCAAGGAAGAATTTAGCGCTATCCAAACTCTAGCCGAAGAGTTTGAGAAGGGGCTCGCGGCATCTGAGGGCGACTTGCGCGCTAAGTCCGACCATTTGGCCGAAGTTGTCAGGGTCAAAGTCAACGAGTGGACAGTGAAGGAGAAATCTCTCCTCGCTTCGATTGACCAACAGAAGGCAACGCTTGAGGCGCAAGGCGTGGTGGTGGATGTCACCTACATCACGAAACTTACAAAAGATGAGGCGAGCTATGTTCAGAATATTTCAAATCTGAAGACATGGGAGCCACATCTCTCAGGCTTGGAAGTGAAGCGCGACGAGTTAATTGCGGCGCGCTGGGTGGCCAGAAAGGCGGTTTTTGCCAAGCGCAAATCCTTCGCTTCGAGCGCCACCGACAAGCTCCGGAAAGCGCTCGTTGATCTCAACGTCAGTCTAAAGTTTGAAGAGAACGCGCTCTCACCACAGGGACACGACCTCATACTTGAATTGACTGGCTGGCGAACAAATCAAGTGCCACGTGCTGAGCGCCTAACGCGACATCTCACGATCCCGAAACTTATCGCAGCCGTGAGAGCGAATGACCCGGCACCCATTCAATCGATCTCTACGCCCGAGGGCGTCTCAATGTTTAGCAAAGGCGAAGCGCAGATCATTCTCGATCGATTCAGGGACCCGGATGCATTGGCCCGACTCGAAAGTGTGCAAGTCTTTGATCGTCCGCGCCTGACAGTCACTCGTGTTACGACGGACGAAAGCGGTACGGTTAAGCCGATCATTCGCGAGTTCGGCCAGCTCTCTCTTGGGCAGCAGCAGTCGGTCCTGTTGGCCCTGATGCTCTCCTCAGAGAACCCCAATCCGCTTTTGATCGACCAGCCAGAGGACAACCTCGACAGCGAATTCATCTACTCCCAACTCGTCCCCGTCATTCGGATGGCGAAGGAGCGTCGGCAGATCATCATCGTCACTCACAATCCCAACATCGCTGTTCTCGGTGACGCCGAACAAATCATCGTCCTTAAAGCGAACAACGAAAAGGCCCTTATCGTGGGCCGAGGGTCTATTGATCACCACGACACAAAAGAGATGGCGTGTGCAGTGCTGGAAGGCGCGAAGGCGGCGTTCACGCGACGTGGCAAAATCTACAATCTCTGAGGAGGAGGGGTGCGCCGACTTCGGCGGGCCTTGGTCAGGGCATAATGAACCTCACCCGATCATTTGGATGTGGCTCCATCACGCCACTGGCAGGAATCCAGTCAGCGATCAAAAAGCTTCACAATCGTGGCGCTAGTTGGCAAGCTCAAGCATCTGCAACGGCGTTCGAAGAATTGCGCTTTGGAATCTTTTTGTTGACGATCTGTCCAGGCCCCGGCGAATGATTGGGCTAGCAGTGGCAACTCGCTATGATCGTGTCGCAGAAGCTGGTCGAAATCGACCACTTCGCGTCGTAGTTGAAGCCGAAGATGGCGAGGAATACGAAGTGTTCCTCAAATCGTCCGGGTGTCCGGAGTTGAGCGTCGTGAGCTTGGCACACGAGGTGCTCGCGGCCTGCGTCGCCGGTCGGGTGGGATTACCGGTCTGTCGCCCGTTTCTCGTGGAAATTACCCCGGGGTGGGTCGCGTCCGTTCACGATGCTGACGTACGCCAGGTTCTTCAGGCAAGTAATCCGATCGCGTTCGGCTCCACCGCCGCCGGCCCTGGTTGGAAACAGTGGACCTCGGATGACGTCTTAACCCCCGCGCGTAGAGAGAAGGCCTTGGGAATTTTCGTGTTCGATGCGTTCGCTGAGAACCCCGATCGAAAGCCCAGCAACCCCAACCTTTTGGTAAAGGGCGACGAGTTTCGGATAATTGATCACGAACTCGCATTGTTGGTGAGGGGACTGCTCCCGCGCCCTACGCCTTGGCAGCCAGGATATCTCAATCACATGATGGGGCAGGACAGCCACGTTTTTGCAAACCGTTTGCGTAGCGGCACTCTTGACCTGGATCCGATTAGGACGGCTTGGTCCAGCTTGTCGGATGACGACCTCTCAGACTATGAGGCCTCGCTGCCCGAGCAATGGGCGGAGGCCGGAGACGCTGTGACTGCGGCCTTAACCCATATTCGGGCGGTTCGTGATAGGATCGACGAATGTCTCGTGGAGATCAGGCGCACATTGGGATGACGGATCGGCGCCCTTACACCTACGTCTTGCTGCGCTACCGACACGACCCGTTGGCTGGCGAGTTCGCCAATGTCGGCGTACTCGTACACGAGCCAGGGTCTGGCTATCTGGATGCCAAAGTGCGCACGACCCTCGGTCCGCGCATGACAAAGATGTTCCCGACGCTCGACGGTGACGCATTCAAGGGCTCTCTACAATCCGTGGCGCGTAGCGTGCGGAAGCTAGGCTCTCGTGAAGCAAGGGACATGCTCTCATCGTTGGGCGACGCCGCCACTTTCGCTCGTCGCGTCCTCCCGACCGATGACTCAAGCTTTGTCTGGGGACCTCTGGGCTCCGGGATCACGGACGACCCCCAGCGGGTAGTTGAGAAGCTCTATGCGAGGTTCGTTACGCAATACGACGGGAAGGCGAAGTCTTCCCGTGACGACGCAGCTGTCTGGCGCCCAATTCGCGATCTGCTGTTGGCTCGTAACATAGCCGACCGACTGCAACCCAAGATGATTCGCTCTGCCGTTGATCAGGTCGAGTTCGATCATGCGTGGAAGAACGGTGCTTGGCATTGTTACCAACCTCTGTCGTTCGACCTCTCATCCAATGAAAATATCCGAGAGAAGGCGGCGCGGTGGGCTGGCCACATGCTCGCCCTCGAGAAGTCTGACGAGCCCTTTAAACCCCACTTTGTTGTCGGTGCGCCAACCAATCCTCAGTTCCAGAATGCTTACGAGCGCGCGGTGGCTCTATTGAAGCTGAGCCCAGGCGAGCCGGAGGTAATCGAGGAATCCGCCGCCGAAGGACTTGTCGATAAGATTGAGGACGAGTTGCGGGCGCACGACAACTCGCTGCGAGCTAACGCCAGCTTTTAAGCAATCCCGGCCTTCCTCGGTTTCCTCTCCGAGAGCAAGCGGCGCGCGTCTGAGACTTAGCTACCCACGATCTCGACGTATCCGATTAGCTCCGCCGAATAGCTACCGTCGCCATTCGCAGCTCCCTTCTTTTTCAACTCGCGCTGCAAGGTCGGCTCGATGAAATCAGCGAACAGTTTGCCGCGCTGCTCAGGGTGGAAGGCCGGCCTCCCCGCAGACGCCTGCAAGTATTTTTCGGGTTGTCTCTCGACCGCCGGAACGCGAGTACCGTCTTGCTTGACTGCGATGGGCTGAATTACTACCCGACGCTCGCCCTTGCTGGTCGACGTCTCCACCATCCAAAGCGAAAGGAGAACGGGTTCATTCGTGTCGCCGGACACAGCGATGCCGATCTCTTTCGGTGCCAAACCTCGCCACCGCTCCAACTCCTCAAGAACCAATGGATGATCCAAGCCCATCAGCTGTAGCTCATCCTGAGTTGTCGCTGCCTCACGGTTTAGGCTGAAGCGAGCACGGCGCGTGCCCTCGGAAGTGAACAGATCGTATGTGACATCATCCACCTTCACCAATTCCTGATGACGACGCGCAACAGCCGCCGACATAAAGCGCACCAACCGGCTCAGGCTGCTCGATACGTCCGAGAATGGCTTGTAGTCGTCTAGGCTGAAGCCATCGAGATCTTGGAAAAGGTCGAACACGACTTGCCGAGCCTCCCGAGAATTGGACAGCGCCGCTTCCAGCTCGACCTGCGTGCGCTTCAACTCGGGATCGGACAACGCCTCTTGATACAGGCGGTCATAGTTCAGCCGCTCGGACAATTGCCCCAAAATCTGTGCCCTCAAGTCTTCCGCGACATTGCCTTGCTCATCAACTTTGCCGACCGTGCGCGCAATCTCGGTCAGTTTCTCATCCAGCAGCAGGAAGATACGACCCTCAATCGTGTCCGAGAGCACCAGATTGTAAACCTGGGCCGTGTGGCTCTGGCCGTACCGGTGGATGCGTCCGATGCGCTGTTCAATGTCCATCGGATTCCAAGGCAAGTCGAAATTGAACAGTATTCTCGCGAACTGTAGGTTGATGCCTTCACGCCCTGCTGCGGTGCAGACCAGAACACGTGGACCATCCTTCTGACGGAAGCGACGCTCCGCAGCCACCTTGGCACCGTGATCGCCGCCACGCAGCACGACTACGCCCTGACCGGGAAAATTCTCCTCGATCTCTCGAGAGATCATATCCACCGTACCGAGGTAGGTGGCGAAGATTACGATCTTTTCGTTCGCGTTCTGACGCCACAACGTACCCAAGCCATCGACCAATTTCTGCATCTTGGTTTCACGTTGGGCCGGAAACACATTCAGTAGATCGTCAATACGTAAGCGCTCTTCGGGAAGATGGAGGTTCACCACGGCCGACGCGGCCTCTTCCGCATGCACGGCTGCAAATTCACTGTCGTAAGGATCAGAGGCCATTTCTAGGGCCTCCTCGTCGAGCTTCCTGACCAGCCGATATTTCAGGTCAGCGAGAACCCGGTCCACCTCACTACGTCCAAGGCTGTCGCGCGACAGTCGGAACTCGTCGTGGATAAGCTCGCGAGCTTCCTCAGTCAGCTTCTCGCGACCCTCGATGTCTAACTCTTTGTCGCGCAGAAGTGCCTCGTGGAGCGTTAGCATCAATTGGCGACGCTTAAGGGTGCGCCGCACTGCGGCGAAACTGGACGCCGCGATTTTCTGGAAGATCGCCATGAGGAAACCAAGCGCTCGCCCTTGGCTGCCTTGGCGGCGCGCGAGGTCAAATCCGTCCTCAAGGTATTCGCGCAGCTTTTCGTAGAAGAGCCGCTCTTCGTCAGACATGACGAAGGATTCTGTGTGAACCCACCGGCGAGCGAACAATGGTGAGCCATCAGGCTGACAGGCGTCAGCCTTAGTGCGTCGCAACATTATTGTGTTGAGCCGGTGGCGGTTTTCCAACATCTCTTCAGGACTACGGAACAGCGTCGAGTTGAGTAGTTGCGCCAGCATCCAGAATTGAAAATGGTTGCCTTGGTGGGGTGTCGCCGAAAGCAATAGGAGGTCCCGGGAGTGATCCTTGAGCGCCTCGGCGAGCTTATAATTCTCGGTCTTGCGCACCTTGCTGCCATTGCGATAGGCCGTGAGATGGTGCGCCTCGTCGAAAACCACCAAATCCCAACGCGGTGCGTCAAGCAGGCGCTTGATGCGGGCGGGACGTTTCAGCGTGTCGATACTGGCGATCAACCGGTCATGTTTGGCGAAGGCGTTGGTTTTCCGATCGGTAATATCGCCCTCGGAGCCGAACACCTCAAAATCGAGATTAAACACTTCGTTCAATTCACGATGCCAGTTGTTCACCAAGCCAGCGGGCACGACCATCAAAGCCCGCCTTAACTCCCCCCGGCTCGCAAGCTCCCGGAGAATGAGCGCCGTTTCGATGGTTTTGCCGAGACCCACCTCGTCGGCGATAAGGTAGCGCCGAGGTGAAGCCGTCGCGATCCGATGAGTTAGCACTACCTGGTGAGGCAATAGGTCGATCTTGGCTGAGGTAAGTGCCGAGGCGCTTTCCATCACCGGAAGCGCATGTGCCTCATAGGACAGCCAGGCTTTTCGACCGCGCTCGGCGCCGCTGTCCACCGCGCTCAAGATGCGCTCTGTCCGCGTAATTTCGCGGCGCAAAGAGACGGCCGGAACCCGGCGCTCGCCGACGCCGAAAAAGGCGCGCAGATAGCCGTCTCGAACCGGGTCGAGGACCACGCCCTGCCCATATTCATGGTGAGTGATGCGCTCGCCGGGCTGGAACTGAAGCTCAGGCGTCACTCGACATCCTCACGTAATCCGCAGGTGGAAAAGGCCGGCGGCTTTGCCGCCGTCGTGCAGCAAAATTTCCTGCGGGTATTCGTTCGCCTGTCCCCACAGAATGCGACCAAGATCGAGCTGATGGCCATGGGGTGTGTGGCACAACCAGCTCACCTCGTCCGAAGCTGCCTGCGCCTTGATGCGAGTGTTCCCACCTGGCAGCCAGAACACCAGCGCCGCATCGCCCCCGTACCCGTCTTGGAACGATAGGATGGCGGGTTTGATCGTGTCGCCAAGCCATGCCTCGGCGTCCATCGGTCCTAACAGGTCAAGGCTGCCGTCCAGTCCGGCGACCACAAGCGTATTACTACCGTTGCTCGGTAGGTCCTCTGGCCAGTTGCCAACCGCCCGCAAAAACTGGCGCAAGCTCCAGACCTCGTTGGCGGCGCAGACTTGATTGCGCGCTTCCTCGTCCCACACCCAGCTCGTGCCGCGGCGCTGCCACACCGTGTCCAGCAGTTGCCTCATCGTTGATAATCCTCGTCGTCGTCAAACAACGATCCCTGGGCGGGCCTGGGTGCCTGGCTAGCCTGCCATCCATTAAAGATCGACACGGCGCGAGACGCCGCATTGCGCGCACCCTGATCTGGACCGTTCCGATGCATCCATTCCAAAAGCGGCTTCAAAGCAACGTGCGGTTTAAAGTTTTCGTTCTTTAGCGTGTCGGACGCGTTTATGCCGCTGCCGTCAAAGCACGCGCCGATCAAAACCAGAGCTTGATCCAAATCGGAAGTTAAGCGGCTGCGATGCTTGCCGGACCATTCGCGCGCGAAGTCGAGCGGATCCGTACGGGTGAAGATCTTGTTTTTCTCTGCACACCATCCACGGTGCACGAACTCGTCGGGCGTGGTGATTGAGCCCTTCAAGAATTTCTGTAACTGATCGCGCTTCAGCTCCACAACATTGCCGAAGGTGCGCAGGAACTGGCGGGTCATCGGCTCGGCATTGACCGGCGGCGCTTCCTTACCCTTGTCAGCGTCCTCATCGATGAGCTGATTGATACCTACGAGCGCATCCTTAACCGAGATGGTGCGCCCCTCATCCACATAGACTTTGCCGTAGTGGCGGGAGAAGTACTCCAGCGCCTTGCCGCGCCGAATGACTTGTAGATCAGCGGCGGGGAGCCCCTCTTTGGCGTGATTTTCCAGCATGGCTTGAAGCTGCTGTACGTCAGCCATGACCTCGCGCCGCATACGGCCCCAGCTTACCGGCTTGGGTTCCTCCGTCCGCTTCCGACAGACGTGGATAATGTCGTACTCGATGGTCTGAGAGCCGAACGTCCCCGGTTTCGACCCCTCTCCCTTGGTTTCGTCGGAGCGGATCGGATACGTCGCTTCTAGGTAAAACCCCGCATCAAACAGAGATTCCAAAACAGCCACCCAAGGCTTATCCTCGCTGTGATGGAACGTAAATGCGAGGATGCCCCCCGGCTTTAATATGCGGTGCGCTTCGCGCCAGCACTGCGTGAGGAGGCGCTGGTAGAACCCATCTGGGTCTTCGGGTTCACGGGCACGGTTAGCAACCGCCTCCAGTGATTTTGGCGTGTACTCGGCGCTGAAGTAATCTGGATATTTGGCTCTGAGTACCAATCGCAGCCAGACATAGAAAAAATCAGCGAGCTCGGAGTAGTGCAACAGTCCGCCAAAAGGTGGGTCCGTAACAACCAAATCGACGCTACCGGTCAAGAGCGCATTCAGCTCAGTGGATGAGCCGCACCAAACCTCAGCACCATCTACAGCGTCGCCAGGGAAGACCTTCTCACTTTTACCGCTTATTTTCGATGCAAGGGCTGCATCTGACCGCCGCAGGCCTTCGACACTGACAGCTTCCCAAGGCTGGATTGCCCAGCTTCGCCCCTCAAGGATACCCTCCGCGCACGACGCCCAATTCCCTCGGCCAAGCTTCGCAAAAACGCAGTTCTCAACGGTTGTGGACTTTGGATGGTAATTGTTGTTCGCGAATTGCGGTTCCAGCTTATCGCCTTGGATGTTCCAGAGTGTAAACAAGCTCTGGTTTCGTAAGTATTGCTGAAACGCCCCTAAAACATATTCTCGCTCGATGTCTCTATATGTTCCTAAGGTCGTAATTGCCTTCAGGATTTGCGTATGCACAAGCATCTGGCGTGGATTAAACATCGTCCACCAGTGCGTGTGCCCATGATTGGGAATTCCTCCATTATTCATGTGAGTCATGAACCCGAAGGGCAGCTCAGAGCGCGGCCAGTAATCCTTTAAATCGGCATCCTTGCGGACTTCCCACTCCGCAAGAGCAGCGTCGTATTGCCGGGCGTGCGCTATGTCGAACGCTCCAAAGAACCGCCCCCCGTAGGGTTTGCTCGCAGCATTTCGCCCAGGGGCGTAGCCCTGCATGGCATATGCCGCCGTCGGGCCGGTCTTACCTGTCGCTTTGATAGTGGTGAGCACGTCCTGCACGGTTCCGCAGGCCGCGCACGCGTAATGGGACCTCTTCGGCACGGTGCCAGCTTCCGGGGCGAACGTGATGTTCGTTTCAGGGCAGGTCACCTCGGCTGGGAGTGCACCGCGCACTTCTAGCAGGCGAATCTTTGCGGCGCGCGCCTGATCCCACCGCGTGGTTGCGGCCACCCCGTCCTGCGCCGAGCCGCCGTAGGGCTGGCCGTTCGGGTCCAGCTTCGCTTCGCCTGCCAGCCACTGCGGATGTACCAGCAGGTTCAGCTCAACTTTCTTGTTCTTACCCTTACCGAGATTCACAAGTGCGGCATGACCGCAATGCGGGCAAACCACGCCCTTCCTGCGATCGAGAACGGAAAACGGGTGCTCGGAGGGCGCGACGTAAAGCGGCGCGTCTGGAGCCATTCGCGCAGCTTCTTCTTCGACGTGGAAGTCGGTGCCGCATTTGCCGCATGTGGATTCCCAATGTTTGACGGTGATTGACTTCACCGCCATTACCGGACTCGTCATAATAGGCGTGCGATGACCGCAGCCAGTGACTTGGCATGGTCCGTGTTTCCCCCAGAAAGTATAGATCAGCTCTGGGCCAGCGTATCTGTACTCCTTCCGCTCCGCGCGGGGAACAGAGAGCGGATCAAACGCCGAAGACATTAACCTATTGCTTGGCAAATGGGTCCAGCTTCCCTTCTCTCCATCTGGGCCGTCGCAGTAGTAGAATGGCGTTATCTGAGGTTTAACCTCAGCTTCGACGTCAGCAAGTAGCTTCTTTACTTCCTCTAGATCGACACTGGCCAATTCCTGCTTTACCACGAACCAAGCCACGGGATTGAGGTCGTTACCCACCATCTGCATTCCGAGGCGGGACCCCTCCACGACCGTGGTACCGCCGCCCATGAAGATATCGGCGACCTTGAGATGTTTGAACGCCCCCTTTTTCTGGTGGTTGGCGTAGTAGTTGTCCCACACCAGCTTTGCCGCATGGGACGGGTCCTCCGGCGCCTTAGTTGCCGCTGCGATGAGCATGGAGCGGAACACGCTGGAGCGCCGCCGCGCCCACCACTTTGACATCTGATAGATGGGCTTGCCGGCATTGCCCTCGATCACCGCTACCTGGTTGATCGGCAGAATGGGAAAATCCACTTCAAGGCAAGTTTTGGGACGGTTTGGGTCGTTGAAATCCACAGTTTCAAGCGCGGCGGCCTTGCCTGCGCCGACAGCCTTGGCGACCTCTTGCACGACTTGTTCTTTCGGGGTGGCCACTATTACTGCAATCCTTACTTGGTCAGCTCGACGAACGGCGACAGCACTTCCAGCAGTGACAGGCCGCCGTGAGTGAGCGTTGGGTAACCACCTTGGCTGCGCCACTTCCTGCGACCCAACGCCAACATATGCGCTCCATGCGGGCTGTTGATCTTTAAGGCCACCGGAGGCACGAAGGGACCCGTCTCACCCGTGCCCGGCTTGCTTCGCCCGCTGGCAAACGTCTGCTTCAGGAACTGGCCGACCTCGCCGTCTGCATCGGGAAAGTAACCGGTAGCCGCGTAGCCATGGTCGGACGTGATGACCAGCCGCCGTCCTGTAGCGAGACGGTCGACCAACGCCCAGAAATCGTCGCTGCTCAGTTGCTCGGCCACATCTTTCGTCAACGGCTCTAGCCCTTGGCCAGCGCCCGACCCGTCATGGAGCTTGGCGTCGGGCCAGTGATGCCAGAAGACTTGGTTCGGCGAGTTGCCAACCAGCGCCTCGCAATCCTTCCACGGCAGATCGACGGTTTCCGTCTGCGCCGGTTGCAGTTTGTGCGCGACACCGCCGCCGTTGTTCTGGAGTTTGCTGCGGCTGGCGAAGCCGAGCGCTCTGGCAAATTCATTGGTTTCGCCGGGGAGTTCTGAGCCGTTTGCACTGACCTCATGAAGGGTAAAGCCCCGCTCCCTCGCCCCCTGCAACAGCCAAGGGAGCTCACGTAACGACAGACCGTCGAGGACAAGCACCGCCTTGGCGCTGAAGGGCTCGGCCCACCAGCGCAACAAACGGTCCGAGGTACGTTCAACGCTGTCGCCGAACGATTCCCACAAATCCCATCCGCTGGAGGAAAGGAACAGATCCAGTCCGCCGATTTCGCGATCTCGTTTCACGACCTCGCTAGGGGCGTTGCTAATTGCTAAGGGCTTCGAGGCAATTTCGACGGCTTGAGCGATAATGACGCGCCAAGCGTCAGCGTCCGTGCCTTGCGTCAGGCTGCGGAGGGCGCTGGCGGTCAGGGGCACTATTCGTCCTCCTTCTCAAGGTTCAGCTCAAACGTCATCCCTTCGGGCAGCTTCTTGAGCAGTTCCCTGAGCTGAGCGCCCGTGGCTGTGGACACCTTGATCGACACTTCGTCTACGCGTGTGGCCGGACCGATGCCCCAGCCTTCGATCTTGCCGATCAGGTTGAGCGGCGACGTAGCCGGGTTTGACAGAGCTGTACGCCTCCTCGCGGCGGCACTGCCGCCGAAGATGTCGCTGGGCGCAGGACCCGGTGCCGCAAAATTACCAGGTGCAGGCTCAGCGACGCCCGGCGTAGATGTTGCGGCACCGCCCAGCAGATCTCCGCCGGGCAGAGTTGATGCTGGCGTTGGCGGAGTCGGTGCAGAGCCGCCCGTCGCCGGCACTGCAGACGGGCGCATTACGAACACGTCGTCGAGGTGGCGACCGGTGAGCGAAAGTTTGGGCCGCAGCCGTCGCCACGCGGTGTCCTCGTCCTCCCCTGGATGAGTTTGCAGATACTCCATGCCGCGCACGTTGAGGGCTATCTTGCCATTGGCGCAGAGGCGCAGCAGACGCTCTTTCATCGCAGTCTCGCCCAACCACGGGATGCAGTCTTGTCCGGCAGGTCGTGGCTCTTGCAACTCGCGCAACAGCTTGCCGACGGCATCATTGTTGTCGGCGAATTCGAGCACCAAATCCTCGAAATCCTCAGGCACAAACAGGTCGTTGGTTAGCGCCTCCTCAATGGCCTCGGGAATCTGCGAGCCTTGTTTATCCAAACGCTCGACGCTGAATTTGCACTGGGCTGGGTCAGCAAAATTCCAACGATGCAGTACCGCAAAACGGTCAAACCGCTTCTTGAGATTGTCGCGCAGCGTAGTCTCGAATTCCTTGTGAAGTTTTTTGTACTCAGGATTCTGACCGCTCCATTCCTGGGCCTTCATCTCCGCACGGGCGAGAATAAGCAGATCGCGATCTTGAAACGCGTTCAAACTGCCGGTACGCGGCAGCAAGAAGCGGACGGTGTTTCGGCGTTTCTGCAACTGGTCTTTGAGCCACCGACCTAGCGTGGCATCAAGCTTTTCCGGCTCTTCAGGCAAGACAAGGACGGGCAGACGGTCGTCCCAAATCTCTGGCTGTTCGCTATCATCGAGCGACGACCATGGATCGTTTGCCCAATTCTGGGGCAACGCGATCACCCGGAACGTCCTTGCAACCTCATCACTTCCGCCGATGACGTAGCGCACCTGCTTGGCAAGCTGCGCCTGATCGGCACCATCAGCGAACAGCTTGTCGTTACGCGCGTAGGCGATCAATTTGGCGCGTGGATTTTCATCCTCACGGAAGAGCAGCTTGGTGCCCTCCTGATGGATGTTGAAGCTGTTCTCGATGATAGTGGCAAGCTCGACCTGAAAGGCGTTGTCGTCCACCGGCTTGTTGCGGGTGATATCGAGTTGCAGCGTCGCCGGCTCGGCGCCGGCGAGGTTGCCGACAGCGATTGATCGCAGCCAAAGCGCGCTGACGATTTCTTGCAGATGCGGGGCGACGCTGGCGTGGTCGTGCCGTGCCTCTTGCACCGAAATGATATTCTGCTGAGCCTTTTCGCGCAGAGTGCGATGATGCTGGTTGGCCACGGCCTCCAGCAATGCGCTGATGCCCGACGCGTCATCATCCAGCCTGAAATCGGCAGCGGTGAGCACGGGCACGGCCTCGCCTCGGCTCTTGTACAGGTTGGCTAGGATGCGGATCAGATCCCGGGTTTCTTGCGCATCCGTGGCGATCAAAACCTGCTCTTCAAGCAGCCGCAGCAAATGGGGCGCATAGGGCCAAGACTCTGTGAACTCTAGGCGTTTGCGCTCTTGCTCGGCAGGCGGCACTTCCAGCAAACGAAAGGACTCGGCAACATGCTGGGCGACCAGCGCGTCAATTGTGCCGCCCGCGATCTGCAAACGGTTGTCGAAGAGGCGGTGCATCAGCATCCGCCGCCGGTCTTGTTGGACGCGCTCGGCGCTACCGGCCGCCTTGAAGTCGATCGCGACCGGATTGACGCGATGCACCTGCTGATAGGCGTCGCTGCCGCCGTTGCGCACCGAGATCACCAGCACCAAGAGATCGGGACGTTCCTTGGCGATCTCCGAAAGGATTTGGATAAAGTTGAACGCCCAATTTTTCCAAGGGTACTGCTTGGTATTGGTGAGGCCGTCGTACCAGGTTTGGAACTCGTCGAGCAGCAACATCGTCGGCCTGTTTTCCAGCAGTTCGATGATGAGCTTGTCGGAAGGAATTTCAGTCTTGGATGCGCCTTGGCCTTCCCATTTGCCGTTGATGAACACGCCGTGCGGGTGGTTCTCGAACAAGACGTCCCATAAGAACTTATACCGATGGCGATGGAGGCTTTCCCCGATCACGTGCATTCCATCACGCAACTCAATCGTGCCGATGGACGGATCTTTCAAGGTGGTCGCCCAAGCTTTGAGCCATGCGCCCGTCGATGCAGGGTTTGTGACAGCGTGGTACAGGGCGGCCATCAAGTGGGACTTCCCGAGGCCGCGTTCACCAATTACCACTACGGGCCGCCCGTGATTTGGGCCGACGGCCTCAATACCTTTCAGCAGATCAAGGGTGGGATAAGTGATTTCGAGGAATTGGCTGGCTGCAACCTGGGTTGCGCCCGTCTGCTGGTCGTTGGCCAGCTCGATGGCAGTGCCCCGAAGGCGCTTGCCCCGGAACTCCTCTCGTAAGACCAGTCCAAGCATTACTTTCCCCCACTTTCCATCTTTGATGAACGGAAAGGCACAACACAGATCTTCTCGACTCGCCGCATAGATTTGGCCAGCTCGTAGTCAAGCTGAAGTATCAGCCATTCACGGGCGGGCGTGCCAAATGCTTTTTCCAGCCGAATGGCCATCTCGGGCGATATGCCGGATCGTGCGTTAAGCAAGTTGCTAAGTGTCTGCCGATCAACCCCAAGGACGCCCGCTGCGTCGGTGACACTCAATCTATTTTTCTCAAGGCAGTCCTGCCGAACTCTCGTTCCGGGGTGCATGGCCAATCAAATCCAAAAAACGTCGTCCTCGGCGCTATAGTGATAATCGACGCTCGACAATCTAAATCAGTCGATATTGCGATGATAGGCCGGTTCGACGGAATGCGGCGTTAGCCGAGGGCGGGTGTGAATTCCGGATCGACATAGTACCGCACTTTTAGCGCAGCGACTGGTGCCTGCCCCTGCTGTAGCAAAATCTCTAGATTGGAATCCAACCGCATCACCTCGTCGGGCGTCAGCAGTTCCCGCTTCACCAGATGGTCTGTCGTGGAGGTGCTTGTGGTCGTCTGCGAGACCATCATCGGCCCCGGTGACTGCGATTCTCCGCTGCTCGCGGTTCGGTAAGCCACGGTCCCCGAGCCCATCGACCGGGACACCCAGCTCGCGGTCTCGACATCGCCGACGTTAAAGATCTGGATCAGCCCGGCGTTCGATAGAAACGTCCCAGCCCGCTCGCCATAGATGCTCCGGAGCTGGTGCAAGTCCTGAAGGATTGGCCAGAGTTGCAGGCCGTAGCCCGCCATCAGACCGAACGCCTGCTCCAGCGGCTCCAATCGCCCCAAGGCGGCGAACTCATCCAGCAGGAGCAGCACCGGGCGTTCGGGACGCGCCGGGGATTGGGCCAGCGCCCCGATGGCCTGGGCCACGAGCAGACGCAGCCAGCGCGCGTGCGTGCTCAACCGCTCCGGCGGCAGCACCAGGAACACGGTGCAGACCCCGGCCTTAAGATCCTCGAACCGGAAATCCGAATGCTGCAGCACCGCCGCCATTCGCTGGCTATCGAGGAAATGTGTATGGCGCTGGGCCGACGAAAGGACGCCCGCCGCCTCGCGTCCGCTCTTGCTCAGATGACGATTGGCGGCCCGCGCCACGAGGCCGCCGGCACACCTGGATTCCTGCATGACCGACAGCATCTCGGCGAAGGCCTCGGGGGCACTGGTGAGCATCTCCCGCACGGTGACGAGGTTCCGCCCTCCTGGAGGGTCGGTACAGACGACATGGAGGATGACGCCGGTGATCAGCGCCTTGGCCTCCTCGTTCCAGTGAGCCTCCCCGGTCTGGCCCGGCGGATCGTAAACGAGGGCGGCGGCCAGCAGCGCGGCGTCCTCCGCCAGATCCAGACCATCGGGATCGAGACCATCCAGCGGATTGAAGGCGGCGGACGGCACACCCGACACGCCGAACGGGTCCAGCACCTCGACCGGCCCGAAGCCGAGCCGCGCCCGCACGGTGATCCGCGCATTCTCCCCCTTGGGATCGATGCAGAGGATCGAGCGGTTCGCGGTCAGCAGATTGGGAATGATAGCGCCGACGCCCTTACCAGAGCGGGTAGGCGCGATGGTGATCAGATGTTGCTCGCCATCATAACGCAGAAGCTGGCCGCCCCGCCGGTTCTCGCGACCGACGATCAACCCTTCCGCCCTGCCGAGCGACGCCCGAACCTCCCGCTCGCTCGCCCACCGTGCCGAGCCATGCACGTCACTGGCGTCTTCGAGTCCCGCGCCCGCCGCACGCCGTTTGAGCCAGGCGATGAGGGCTCCCGCCGATCCGGCCGCGAGTAACAGCCAGTTCTGCTCGGTCTCATTGGTGGGCCGGATCAGGATGAACGGGATGATGAAGACCAGACCTACGATCGTGCCCATCAGGTAGCCGCCGATCAGGGTGACGATCAGCCCGACGAGTCCGAAGAGCCGGCGCAACACTCCAGCGCCCCGATCAGGTCTTGTCTAGCAACGGCGCCGTGCCGCTCTCGCCGAGCAGATCGGGGAACAGGGCGGCGTCGTCATCACGCGTAATGAAGCCGGGTAGCTCGCGCCGGAGCCAATCGGGAAGTTGGTCTTTGGAGAAGGCGTCTTGGCCCTTCTCCAGGCGGTGCAGGACCAAGGCACCGAGCAGGATCTTGCGGCGCGTATCTCTGGCCCGCTCCTGTTTGCCGAGCTTGGTCTGTAGCGATTTGCGCTGGGCCTCCAGTTGAGCCAGCCGCTCGGCGATTGACCGCCTCGCCATCGTCTCCTCCGTGTCGCCGCTCCTTGTCCAGAACCCAAGTTAGCGCGAGATCGCCCCAACGTCACCTGTCTGCAGCGCCGAACCCTGGCAATGCCTCAGCAACGCCACAGCAACGCCTCGGCATCCACCGAACCATTGCGACGAGCCACCACCCTAGCCATGATCTCGCAATGCTGGCCGTCCGATTCGCCCACCCAAGGGCCCACCGTCGCTGATCGGTGTCTCTGAACGGTCGCGCCGCTTGCTTACAAGCGCACCCCACCGAGCGTATCGAACGCAGTGAAGATTGGCGAAGGGCGCACTTACGAGTTGCTGCGCAACTCAGGGCTTGGTATTTTGAGATCGACGGACCCAGGTTGTGTCCTGGCTTTGCGTAATCTCGGCCCGCCAGACTGGCCGCCATCCCGGCGGCGCCTGGGAGGTCGTCATGGCGATCTATCATCTGGCGATGAAGCCGATCAGCCGCGCGAGCGGCCGCAGCGCTGTCGCGGCCGCCGCCTATCGGGCCTCGCAGAAGCTGACGAACGAACGCGACGGCCAGACCCATGACTTCACTGCGCGTCGCGGCGTCGAGCATACCGAGATCTTACTGCCCGATGGTGTGGAGGCCGAGTGGGCGAAAGACCGCTCGACCCTATGGAATTCGGCGGAGTTCGCGGAGGTTCGCAAAGACGCACGGGTGGCCCGCGAGGTGGAGGTGGCGCTGCCGCACGAACTGACGCCCGAGCAGCGGCTGGCGCTGACGGGGGAGTTCGCTCAGGGGCTCGCCGATCGCTACGGGGTGGCGGTGGATTTCGCGATCCACAGTCCGCACGGCGACACCGACGTGCGCAATCATCACGCCCATATCCTGCTGACCACGCGTAGGGTTGAACGCGAGGGGCTCGGCGAGAAGTCCGACATCGAGCAGGAGAACAAGCGGCTCATGGCGCTAGGCCTGCCGACCTCGCACGATCAGCTCCGCGACCTCCGTCTCGATTGGGAGGATCGCGCCAACCGGCATCTGGCCCTGGCGGGTCACGACCTCCGCATCGATCATCGCTCGCATCAGACCTGCGGGCTGGAGATCGAGCCGACCCAGCATATGGGGGTGCACGCCACCCAGATGGACCGGCGCGGCAAGTTCGTGGTCCGGGCCCGCCAAGATGCCGAACAGGCGCAGCGGAACTCCACACTGATCCGCGAGAAGCCCGAGCAAGCGCTGACGCTCGTGACCAATGAGAAGAGCGTGTTCGACCGCACCGACGTGGCGAAGGTGATCCACCGCTACGTCGATGATCCCGACCAGTTCCAGAGGGCCTTCGCCACGGCGATGGCTTCGCCCGCTCTGGTCGAACTCCGCCCCGAGCAGAGAGACGAATTCGGACGCACTCTGGAGCCGGCGCGCTACTCGACGACGGAGATGATCGCCGTCGAGAAGTCGATGGCCGACAGCGCCGACCGGATGGCGGACAGCCGGACGTTCGGCGTCGGCAGGGCTCACACGGAGCGGGCCTTGGCCGAGCGGCCGTTCCTGTCCGGGGAGCAGACGGGGGCGGTTCGTCACCTCACGGGTCCCGAACGGATCGGGGCCGTGGTCGGCATGGCGGGTGCCGGCAAGAGCACCATGCTCGGCGCGGCGCGTCAGGCGTGGGAGGCCGAAGGCTACCAGGTCATCGGCGCGGCCCTCGCCGGCAAGGCGGCCGAAGGGCTGGAGGAATCGTCGGGGATCGCCTCACGGACGCTGGCGAGCTGGGAACGGAGCTGGGAGCGGGGTCGAGACAGCCTGGATCCGCGCAGCGTGCTGGTGATCGACGAGGCCGGTATGGTGGGGAGCCGCCAGCTTTCGCGCGTCCTCGCTGAGGCGGATCGCAGTGGCGCCAAGGTGGTGCTGGTGGGCGACCCCGAGCAGCTCCAGCCGATCGGGCCGGGGGCGGCCTTCCGCGCGGTGGCCGAACGCGTCGGTTTCGTCGAGCTCGGCGAAATCCGACGGCAGCGCGAAGGCTGGCAGCGGGACGCCTCCGTAGACTTTGCCCGGCACCGCACCGCCGAGGGTCTGGCGGCCTACGCCGAGCGCGGCGCCGTCCGGTTCGAGGCCGATCCCGGCGCGGCGCGGCAGGCGATCGTCGCCGACGTCATCGCCGATATGGACGCCCGGCCAGACGGGTCGCGTCTGGTTCTGGCCCATCGCCGCGTGGACGTGGCGGAGTTGAACGATGCGATTCGGGCGGCGCGGCAGGACCGGGGCGAGCTAAAGGGCGAGCAGGTCTACCGGACGACGGAGGGCGAACGCGCGTTCGCCGCCGGGGACCGGATCCTGTTCCGGGAGAACAATCGCGACCTCGGGGTGAAGAACGGCATGCTGGCGACGGTCGAGCGCGCCGAGCCCGGTCGGCTGGCGGTGCGGCTCGACAGCGCCAAGGGCCCCGGTCACGGCCGCGCTGTGTCGGTGTCGATGGCGGACTATGCTGCCGTGGATCACGGCTACGCCACCACCATCCACAAGGCCCAGGGGGCGACGGTGGACCGGACCCATGTGCTGGCGTCCGGCACGATGGACCGGCACCTGACCTATGTCGCCATGACCCGTCACCGGGAGACGGCGACCCTCTATGCCGACCGGAATGAGTTCAAGGAGCAGGACGCTTTGTCGGCGCGGCTTTCGCGGACGGGGCTCAAGGAAACCACGCTGGACTATGCCGCACGGCGCGGCCTCGAAGCGCCGACCCGCGCCACGGGTCACGACGCCGAATCTCGCAAACGGGGCCTGTTCGACGGGTTGACCCTGAACAAGCGCGCGGCGCCGTCGCAGTTCAGCCGCGTGGAGGGCCTGTCGTCGTCGGGGCCGGGGCGAACGGCTCCCGTTCCCGCGCAGACGTTGGAGGTTTCGGTGGAGCGCTATGCGCGGGCTATGGACGATACCGAGCGGATGCGCGCCCAGAAGCTGCCCGTGCTCGAATGTCAGAAGCGCGAACTGCGCGAGGCCGGGGCGCTGCTGGATCAGACGAGGCCGGGGGCTACGCGCGACCTGCATAACGCCTTGCGTCATGAGCCCTCAACCTGGCGCGCCATGCGGGATCTTCGCGGGTCTGAACGCGGTGCCGAGCTGGCGGGCGCCATCCGCCGCGAAGCGCGGGTGCGGCATGATCCGATGTTGAAGGCCGACCGGTTGGTGAAGGATTGGAAGCGGCTGGAAACGCAGCATGACCGGCTGGACGGTTGGCGGCACAGAGGCGAACGCCAACGCGTGGAGGCGCGCATGAAAGCGATGGCGGGCACGCTGAAGCGCGATCCGCAGCTGGCATCGCTGGTGCGATCGCGGGCGCAGGACTTGGGAATGGGCAAGAGTTCGACCCTCGGTCGGGTGATCTCGGCGCGTAGCGTGCAGCAGGCGACCCAGCAGATCGGGCGGGACTTGCATCGGGGCCTGTCGTTGTAACGAAGTCAGGAGGCGAGGATGGCGGAGGATCAGGCGGGCGACCCGGCCCAAGCGTTCGAGGACCTGCGGGCCGAGGTCTCGGTGCTGCGCCGCGCGATCGAGGGCCTTCCAGCGGCGATCCGGGAGAACCGGCCGCCTGACTACAGTCAGGATCTCGCGATACTCGGCAAGGGTCTCGACGAGATCGGCCAGTCGTTGGAGACGGTGCTGGCCTCGCCGGCGCTTAACCTCACGCCCGAGCAGCAGGGCCAAGGTATCGCGAGGGCGGGTTCGGCGCTTGTGCGGGAGGCGGCGCAGAGGCTGGATCGTGCTACGCAGGAGATGGAGCGCGAGCGGGCGCGGCTCTCCGGCCTCATCGGCCAGGCTTGGGCGCGGGATCGGCAGGTCCGTCTGCTGTGGTGGACGGGTGGCGTGGCGTTCGCGGTCGGGCTGCTGGTGTCCCCGATCCTCGCCAGTGTCCTACCGTTCGGGCTGAACGCGCGGGTGGCGGCCCTGGTGATGCACGAAAATCGGTGGACGGCGGGTGGGACGTTGATGCGGATGGCCAATCCGGCTGGCTGGGATCGGGTGGTCGCGGATGCCCGGCTGGCCGACGGGAACAGGGACGCTCTCGACGCGTGCCGGGCGGCGGCGGTCGAGAGCGGGAAGACGCAGCGATGTACGGTAATGGTGGCGGCGTCGCAGGATTCGACAGCTGACCCGGCACTAGATTAGCAGTTGGCCATACCTGCCACATTGGATCGTCGAAGGCGTTTGCGATCCCAAGCCAGCAAATGCGGACTCCCGACAAAACCAGCAAGCTCATATGCTCGTGTGGTCGAGCCAAACCGTGCCACCAGAGAAGCCATTGCTGGGACGCTTCGGTCTGCCGCGATGATCTTTGCGGTCAGGTGGCCGTGTCGCTCTCTGAGCGCGGTCAGGGCGGCTATCACGTCCGCGTCGCTCGTGCGCTTCGATTGCATCGAACGAAGCTGCTTGTCAGTGTAGCTATATCCAATGAGCCTGTAGGCCTCATGGATCGAGCCGAAGCGCTTGCGGAACACGTTGAAGGTTGGGAGAAAACAGCAACCTTCGATAAGCGCCGCCGACAACACCCCCTTCTCCTGCGAAAGCCGCCGAAGGCCCTCAAGCAGTTCCTCGTTCGTGTATTTCCGCCTTCTCGTTGAGGCCAGCCGGTCAGATGCCTTCCTGAAGACGCTTTCACTAACCAGGGGCTTCATCACCTTGATGCGACCCCACTCGGCATGAGGCACTAGTGTGCGCGGTCCGCCTACCTGACCCCGTGATTGATTGAACACGGAGAGCCCGAGGGCAACTTCATTACGAAGAACGACGTCCACCTGCATCCCGGTCCACAGAATTCCTCTCGGGGGCTTTATGCCTTGCTGATTCAGCCTCGTGGCAATCTGCGAACGTCGCATGCTCTTGTGAGTGAACAGTCTAAAGACCTCCCGGATCGTAGCGACCTCTTCGGCAGGGCCATGAACCATCTTAACAACATCGGTGGAACGCTGCTTCCGGCGTCCGCCTGTCAGCACTTCAAGCGCATTTCCACCATCGTCAAAAGCCTGGTGACGGACTCCATATGCTGCTGGCCCGCCCTTCACGCCCCCCGCGACAACCGTCCTACGGATGGCTGTCTTGAGACGCTCCGACAGTTCCCTGCTGTACTCGCCAGCCATCACTCGCTTGAGATGCTTGACGATGTTCGCAACGGTCGATCCATCGTTGGTGAACGCTTCCGCGCAGTAGTGAATGTTTACGCCAGCCTGGTCGCACAAGAATTCATAGTGAGCGCCTTCGTCGGGGTTCTGAAACCGTCCCAAACGGCTGACGTCCCTGATGAGGACCGTTTTGTAAGGCGGTGAGCCGGTGAGGATGTCCGACAGGAGCCTTTTCAAACCATCGCGCCCCTTCACAGTAAGGCCGCTTTTCCCCGCATCTTCGTATGAGGCTACGATTTGGTATCCGTTCGCCTCGGCATAGGCTGCCACCGTCCCTCCTTGGTTTTCCAATGAGTACCGCTGGTGGTCCGTGGACATCCTCAGATACTGCGCTGCTGGAATGAGAGGCTTTGGGATAATTGATTTCATCGCGGTGGTTAGAACTGGAAGTGTGAATATAGAGGCCCAGCAATCACGGTCTCGGTCTCGGTCTCGGCTCGGCCGATCCCGAATGGTGCAGCGGAGCAAGCCGCTCACCGATCCCAGCGCTCCGCCCCCTGAGTCGCGGAAAAGTAGACCCCCAGAGCACCTTTCAGAAGGCTCGCTCGTGGCTACGGCCCGGCGAGGGCAATCCCGCAACAGATGTTTCCAACGTCACCTTGGATTACTGTTCGCGTCGTCCGCTAGCTTCTCGCGCCAACGGCTGCTTCGTCGGTCATGACTGGTCCGAATTCGATCCAGACAAACCGGAACTACTCTCGCTCACCATTTTTAGTCGCACCCCTGGGCCGACTTCGCTCGCGTCATCTGCATCAAGGAAGATGACGCCTGCGGTCTCCAGAGCACGCCGCACGCCTTCGACATTGGCGGCCGAACTGCGACCTGGGCCCAGTGCGCTTTCCATTCGCCGGATTGTTTGAAGCGAGACACCAGCCGCTTTAGCTAGTTCAGCTCCATTCCATCCCAAGAGAGCGCGCGCCGCGCGGATTTGGGCGGGCATTATCATCGATTGGCGCTTTTAGTGCCGGTCATGGTATTTTTGGATTGCTCTCAACGGAGTATCTTGGTACTAAAAGACTAACACAGAGAGAAAGGCAGAGTCATGGGCTCGCGTCGAAAGACGGGCGTCGAGGACGCGCGCCTGCCTGAGATTTCCAGGCGCGCGCTCATCGCTGGAACATCGGTGGCCGCTTTTGGGGCGGTCAGTCCTGCCTCCGCCTCGGCTAATGTGGCACCCATCGCGGTGGTCGCCTCAACTGAGGCGGTCAGACACTGCAAGAACTGGCTGGCTATCGACGCCCAGATAGGCCGGCTCCAGACCCGCTGGGCCAAACTGGAGGGCTGGCTGATCCGGGAGCATTCCTGGTGCAATCTTAGCCGCGCCGAACAGCAAGCCTTGCCGTGGTCCAAGGAGCTTCAAGACATAGACGGCATCCTGGACACGTTGTTCGACAAGCGTGAGCGTCTGTTGGAGGCCATTCCGGATTCCGCATCCGCGAGCTTCGAGGCAATCATCGCAAGGCTCGCTGTCCTGGAGCGTCTAATTTGGCCCGAGGACCACCCCGAAGCCCACGCCATGATTGCGAGATCGCGGCAGGATCTCATCGCGCTGTCGGCGGATACCCATCACGGCGTGTTCGGCGCGTAGACCGCAAGCGGAAGAGACCAGCCAAGCTTAGATCGGAGGACAGGCGGATGACAGCATCAAAACCTCGGCCAAGACGCCGACGTGCACGAAGCTCTGCCGATGTCCTCAAAGTCGCGATCCTGCGGCTGCCTACAAAGCTGCGCGACGTGTTCGTTCTCCATCGTTTCGGGGGGATGACCTACGACGAGATCGGATTGCATCTTGGAATACCCCCGGAAGCCGTGAAGGCGGCGTTTGCCGCCGCGATGGTGCGGCTCGCGCGGGCGGTCAGAATTTCCCAGCGCGAAGAGGTGTCGGAACTCACACGACTGAAAAAGCGAAACCCAGCAGCAGGGCGATCCGCGCCGAAGCGCGGCGGCCTTTAGGCTTCGCCCTGAGCTTCCGGCTGCGCCGGTGATCTCAGCCCATCCGGGTTGCAATCCCTATCGCGAAGAGCTCGGGGCGTTGCCCCTGGCGCACTTCGGAGAGCCTTCCGCCCAGCTTCTCTCGCGGTGCTCGCTGCAGCCGGGTCCCCGCGAAGTCTCCCGCTCCGTTTGCTCCCCCAGTCTCGCCGACGGGCAAGGGTTCAGTACGAACCCAAACCCCAGAGGCGGATATGAAGAAGGACTATTCAATCACACGGACATACTGGAAGGGCATCGAGATCGAAATCAGGTGGAACGCCGACTATCTGATCAATGACGACAGAACCCACATGGCCCATCTGGAAGTGGTGAGCGTTTTACCCGAGCGGGCGCCATTGCCGATCACCGAGACAGGTTACAGATCATACTTCACGCCGAAAGCGTCGATGGACGGTTACGACAGCGCGGAAGCCTTTGTGGAAGCGTGGCTGGATCATGAATCACGGTCGCCGGAATGGAAGGCCTTCGATCAGGAGACAAGGCAGCTATCGCTGTTCTAAGCGAGCAGGGCGTTCACGCGGCGGCGTGGACGTCCGCCATCACCATCTGTCCTTGGGCTGGCGGGGCTTTGCGCGTCTTGGGCGCAGAGAGGGCTACGGCGGCCTTCGACTGACGCGTTGTAAGGCCCGTTCACTGATACGAACAAGCGGCCCAAATCATTGGACGCCGCCGCCGACTCCCGCCATCTTTTGCTGCCTGCGTGAAGAATTACCTACACGAACTCTGCACGGCGTTTTTTACTGAGAAAATCGCCTTATTTTTCAGATAAATATACCAGAGTAGGAAGGCTATCTTTCTCCCATGGGGAGAGGGCTTGAGCGCACGGCGGCGGTGACGCCGTCGTCCTCGCGCGAAAGGGTGAGGGAGCGCGGTGCCCGAGCGTCCACGCCAGAACCCCTCATCCTCCCACGCCTGATGGCGTGGGCCCCTCCTTCTCCCTATGGGAGAAGGGTTCCTTTCACTCCGCCGGCGTTTCCGCTTCTTCGGCCGGGTGATGATGGTGCTGACCGCCGAACCAGCGGTCCATGCGGCGCTCCAGCCGGGTCTTGACCCCGTCGATCAGGCTGAACACCACCGGCACGAAGAGCAGGCTCAGCGCGGTCGAGGTGATCAGGCCGCCGATGACCGCGATGGCCATCGGGGAGCGGAAGGCCGTGCCCTCGCCGACGGCGGCGGCGATCGGCAGCATCCCCAGACCCATGGCGAAGGTGGTCATGATGATCGGCCGCGCCCGTTTGTGGGCGGCGTCGATCAGGGCCTCGCGCTTGGGCATGCCGCCGCGCATGGCCATGATGGCGTAGTCGACCAGCAGGATGGAGTTCTTGGCCGCGATCCCGGTCAGCATGATGATGCCGATCAGGGCCGGCATGGACATCGACTTGCCGGTGATCAACAGGGCGAAGAAGGCGCCGCCGAACGACACGGGCAGGGCCGCCAGGATGGTGATCGGGTGGAAGAAGCTGCCGAACAGCAGCACCAGCACCACGTACATCAGCAGGATGCCGGTGAAGATGGCGAAGGCGAAGCCCGCGCCCAGTTCGGCGTTGCTTTCGGCGTCCCCGGTCAGCTGCTGGCGCACGCCCTGGGGCAGGTCCTTCATCGCCGGCAGCTCGTTGATCGCCTTCGTCGCGACGCTGAGCGTCGTGCCGCTGGTCTCGGCCGAGATATTGGCGACCCGCAGCCGGTCCAGACGGTCGATCTGGTTCGGGCCGGCGCCGAAGCTGATGTCGGCGACGGCGGACAGGGGCACCACGGCGCCCGAGGCCGTCGGCACCTTCAGGTTTTCCAGCACCCCGAGTTGCGTGCGGGATTCCTCGGTCAGCATGACCCGGATCGGAACCTGACGGTCGCCGAGATTGAATTTGGGCAGCAGCTGATCGGCGTCGCCCAGGGTGGCGACGCGCGCCACCTGGCTGATGTCCTGGGTGGAGACGCCTTGCAGGGCGGCGACATCGGCCTTGGGCGTGATCAGCAGCTCGGGCCGGACGAGGGCCGAGGAGGAGACCACGTTGGACAGGCCCGGGACGCCGCGCATTTCGCGCTCCAGACGCGCCGAGGCGGGCTCGAGCAGGGTGGGATTGTCGCTGACCAGAGCCACCTGCATGATGCCCGCGCCACCGTTGCCGGAGCCGCCGAACTGGACCCGCGCGCCGGGCGTCTGGCGCAGGGTCGGACCGAAGTCCTTCTCGAACTCCTGCTGGCTCAGCTTGCGCTTGCCGCGCGGCACCAGGTTGACGGTCAGATTGGCCTTGCGGACCTCGCCGGCGCCGGATCCGCCCCCGGGTCCGAAGCTGACGGTCGCCGAGCCGATGGAGGAATAGACCGACTCGACCTCAGGCCGTTTCATCAGTTCGGTATTGATGCGCTGAACGGCGGCGTCGGTTTCGTCCAGGGTCGTGCCGGGCGGCAGCTGGATGGTCAGGCTGGAGCGCGACTGGTCCTCGACCGGAATGAACTCGCCGGGCAACTGGGTGGCCAGGAAGATCGAGAAGATGAAGAACAGCAGGCCCATCCCCATCACCCACAGGCGATGATCGCAGAAGCGGACGCGGACCCGCTTCAGGAAGGGCGGGTTGCGCGCGGGGCGGCCGAGGTTGAAATCGGCATTCGACGGCGAACCGGTCGCCGTCTGACCCGCGATGGCCGGAACCGCCTTGCCGCGATCGCCGAGCGCCCATTCGAGGGCGTGCAGATAGGGACCCATCCAGAACGGGTCCGTGTGATCCTTGCCCTGATCGCGCTTGAGCAGATAGGCGCCCATGAGCGGGGTCAGGGTGCGGGCGACCAGCAGCGAGAACAGGACGCTGACGCAGGCCGCGATGGCGAAGCTGACGAAGAACTGGCCGACGATCCCGGGCATGAAGCCGGTCGGGGCGAAGACCGCCACCAGGGTCGCGGTCGTGGCCATGACGGCCAGGCCGATCTCGTCGGCGGCCTCGATGGCGGCCGGATAGGGGGCTTTGCCGTCACGGATGTGCCGGACGATGTTCTCGATCTCGACGATGGCGTCGTCGACCAGGATGCCGACGGTCAACGACAGGGCCAGCAGGGACACCACGTTCAGCGACTGTCCCGCCAGGTCCATGACCCAGAAGGTCGGGATCAGCGACAGAGGCATGGCGATGGCGGCGATCAGGGTCGCACGCCAGTCGCGCAGGAAGACGAAGACGACGGCGATGGCCAGCAGGGCGCCCAGCAGCAGGGCCTCGACCGAGGCGTGGAAATTGTTGATCACGTCGTCGGTGGTGTTGGCCACCTGTTCGATGGTGACATCGCCCCGCTCTTTATCGAGGGCTTCGATCTCCTTCATCGTGCGCTGATAGACATCAACCTCGGACGAGCCGATGGCGCGGGCGATGCCGAAGCCGACGACTTCCTTGCCGTTGAACCGGGCGCGGCCGCGCTGTTCGGACCACTCGTCGCTGATCTCGCCGAGGTCGGCGAGGCGCACGGAACGGCTTCCGACGGGGATCAGGGTCTCGCGCAGCTGTTCGATGGTCTTGGCCGACCCCACAGTGCGGATGGCCTGTTCGGCGCCGCCCAGTTCGCCCCGCCCGCCGGGCAGGTTGATATTCTGGGCTCGCAACTGGTTGGAGACGGCCGCGGCGGTGACGCCGGCGGCCTCGAGCCGGTCTGGATCCAGCTTGATGCGGATCTCGCGGCTGACGCCGCCGTCGCGGCTGATCTGGCTGACGCCCTTCACGGACAGCAGCCGCTTGGCCACGGTGTTGTCGACGAACCAGCTGAGCTCCTCGGGGCTCATGCCCGGGGCCCGAACCACATAGTTGGCGAAGGGAATGGCGCTGAATTCGATGCGCTGGACGATGGGCTCCAGCACGTCGGCAGGCAGGTTCTGACGCACTCCGGCGACGGCGTTGCGCACGTCGTTGGTCGCCTTCTCCAGGTTCACGCCCAGCTGGAACTCGATCGAGGTCGTGGATACGCCCTCATTGACCACCGACTGGATGTGCTTGACCTGACCCAGACCCGCGACCGAGTCCTCGACCAGACGGGTGACCTGGGTCTCCATCTCGGTCGGGGCCGCGCCCGACTGGATCACCGTCACCGCCACGACCGGCAGGTCGATGTCGGGGAAGTTGTTGGTCCTGAGCTTGAAGTAGCTCGTCAGCCCCGCCACCGTCAGAACGATGAACATGAGCACGATGGGGATCGGGTTCTTGATCGCCCAGGAAGAGATGTTCTGGAAGCCCATGGCCGGGGTCCTAGCGCGCGGCCGGAGCGGCGGGAGCAGAGGCCGGAGCGGCCGGGCGAGCGGCGCTGACCGTCACATGGTCGCCGTCACCCAGGAAGCCGGCCCCCTGGACCACGACGCGCGCGCCGGCCTGCAGGCCTGAGGCGATCACCACCATCTGGCCCGACCGTTCGCCGGTCGTGACCGGGGTGAAGCGGACGGTGTTGTTGGCCGCGATCAGATAGACGCCGGGCTTGCCTTCGCGGAACACCACGGCCGAGGCGGGGATGCTCAGGGCCGGGGCGTCGCCGACGTCGATCTCGGCGCGGGCGAACATGCCCGGACGCAGGCCGCTGCCGGGGCTGAGGGTGACGCGGGCGATGCCGAGACGGGTCTGGGCGTCGACCTGCGGCGTGACGATGCGCACGCTGCCGCTGACCGGGCCGTTGGCCTGCCCGGAGGTGACGACCGCGCCCTGGCCGGCGCGGACCAGCGGCAGTTCGGTCTCGGGCACCTGGGCGTCCAGCTCCAGACGGCCGTCGCGGACCATGCGGAACAGTTCGGTCCCGGCCGAGATGATCTGGCCCTTGGTCACGCTGCGGCTGATGATCAGGCCAGAAACGGGCGCGCGGATGGTGGCCTGGCTGAGCCGGGTCTGGGTCTCCGACAGGGACGCCCGGGCCGAGGCCAGATTGGCGGCCGAAGCGCGCTGGTTGGCCAGCGACGTATCCAGCGAGGCCTGGCTGAGGAAGCCCTTCTCCTTCAGCTGCTGGGCCCGTGACAGGGCGGCGTCGTCGCGGGCGACATTGGCTTCCGCCGTCTGGACCGAAGCCTGCTGCTGGCGCAACTGGGCGCGCAGCAGGACGTCGTTCATCTGCACCAGGGGCTGGCCCTGACGCACGTAAGAGCCTTCGTCGACAAACAGACCGACCGCCGTCAGTCCGCCGGTCTCGGCGCCGACGGGCACCTCTTCCCAGGCCGAGACGCTGCCCGAGGCCGAGACCTTGCGGCGCAGGCTGGCCAGGGTCGCGGTCGCGGCCGTCACCGTCTGGCCGGCCGAGGCCTGTTCCTGTTGCGCCTTTTTGGCCGCGTCTTCCTTGCCGCCGCCGCAGGCCGCCAGCAGAGCCAGGGTCGCCGTCAGGGCTGCGCCCGCGAAGGCTTCGCGGGTCCGGTTCATGGTCTTGATGGCCATGGGTCAGTCGTCCTGTCGATAAGCCCGCCTGGGGGGAAGCGAGGCGAGAACGTCGAGCTGACGTTCCGGGTTCACTCGCCTTACCGCGTTCGCGGCCCGTTCTCAAACGCCAGCTTTGCGATTACCGCTTTGTAATCCGCGCCGGAAGCGGTTCCGGATCAAGGCCTGCGGGCCAGGACGCTCAGCCGGAGATTGGCGTTCCGACGCCCTCCATGCTAACCGCGCCGCACAATGACGACGCCCCCAATTTCCCGCATCCGCAACTTCTCTGTGGTCGCCCACATCGACCACGGCAAATCGACGCTGTCCGACCGACTGATTCAATTCACCGGCGGTCTGACCGCGCGGGAAATGTCGGCTCAGGTTCTCGATAATATGGACATCGAGAAGGAGCGGGGGATCACCATCAAGGCGCAGACCGTGCGCCTGAACTACAGGGCCAAGGACGGGCTCGACTATGTCCTGAACCTGATGGACACGCCCGGCCACGTCGACTTCGCCTATGAGGTGTCGCGGTCGCTGGCGGCGTGCGAGGGCTCGCTGCTGGTGGTGGACGCGTCCCAGGGCGTCGAGGCCCAGACCCTGGCCAATGTCTATCAGGCCATCGACAACAACCACGAGATCGTTCCGGTCCTGAACAAGATCGACCTGCCAGCGGCGGAGCCCGAGCGGGTGCGTCAGCAGATCGAGGACGTCATCGGCATCGACGCCTCGGAAGCCGTCATGGCCAGCGCCAAGTCGGGCATCGGCATCGAGGACGTGCTGGAAGCCATCGTCACCCGCCTGCCGCCCCCCAAGGGCGACATCGACGCCCCGCTGAAGGCCATGCTGGTCGACGCCTGGTACGACCCCTATCTCGGCGTCGTCCTGCTGGTCCGCGTCTTCGACGGCGTGCTCAAGGCCGGCCAGCGCATCAAGATGATGCAGCACGGCACGACCCATCTGGTCGACCGCGTCGGCGTCTTCCTGCCCAAGAACACCCCGGTCGACCAGCTGGCCGCCGGCGAGGTCGGCTTCATCACCGCCCAGATCAAGGAAGTCGCCCAGGCCGCCGTCGGCGACACCATCACCGACGAGAAGAAGCCGACCGCCGAAGCCCTCAAGGGCTTCAAGGACGTTCAGTCGGTGGTTTTCTGCGGCCTGTTCCCGGTCGACGCCGCCGACTTCGAGGACCTGCGCGCCGCCATCGGCAAGCTGCGCCTCAACGACGCCTCCTTCACCTTCGAGATGGAAAGCTCAGCCGCCCTCGGCTTCGGCTTCCGCTGCGGCTTCCTCGGCCTGCTGCATCTCGAGATCATCCAGGAGCGCCTCTCCCGCGAGTTCAACCTCGACCTGATCGCGACCGCCCCCTCGGTGGTCTACAAGATCGGCCTGCGCGACGGGACCGAGATCGACCTGCACAACCCGGCCGACCTGCCCGACGTGATGCAGATCGAGACCATTTCCGAGCCGTGGATCAAGGCCACCATCCTGACCCCCGACGACTACCTCGGCGGCGTCATCAAACTGTGTCAGGACCGCCGCGGCTCGCAGGTCGAACTGTCCTACGTCGGCTCGCGCGCCCTCGTCGTCTACGAACTGCCGCTCAACGAGGTCGTCTTCGACTTCTACGACCGGCTGAAATCCATCTCCAAGGGCTATGCCTCGTTCGACTATGAGCTGACCGACTACAAGGTCGGCGACCTGGTCAAGATGTCGATCCTCGTCAACGCCGAGCCCGTCGACGCCCTGTCCATGCTGGTGCACCGCGCCCGCGCCGAGACCCGCGGTCGCGGCATGGTCGAGAAGATGAAGGAGTTGATCCCGCCCCACCTGTTCGTCATCCCGATCCAGGCGGCCATCGGCGGCAAGATCATCGCCCGCGAAACCGTCCGCGCCCTGCGCAAGGACGTGACCTCGAAATGCTACGGTGGCGACGCGACGCGCAAGAAGAAGCTGCTCGAGAAGCAGAAGGCCGGCAAGAAGAAGATGCGCCAGTTCGGCAAGGTGGAGATCCCGCAGGAAGCCTTCATCGCGGCGCTGAAGATGGACGACGATTGATTTCACTTGACTCGGGCGGCGAATTTCCGCGATCCTGTTTATCTGGGATCGAGGATTCGCGATGAACGATGATTTTCAGCGTCGGTTGGCTGCAGCTTTTCCACCGGAGACGGATCAAGGTCTGATCCGAGCGATCAACGAGGGGATACTGCTCGCTGATGGGCTCGTTGATGCAGAGCCCTTTCTGTCTAATTTGATAGGGCGAGATTTGCGTGGCCATCTGCGCCGTGCGGGCATTCTCTTCCGGCTCAATGGTGCCTGCGCCGAGGGACTTCTTCCATTTCAAGCGGTGATCGGGAAAATGCCTAGGGGGCATTTGCACTGGCTTGAGATTTCGTCGGGAGAGTTCGATGCGCACCTGTGTCGGACGGAGGGTCCATTTTCCTTCCCGGAGGACACGCTCACGAGACAAGATGAGAGGCTGCGCAATCAACTCGACCTTTTTGAACCTAACTACATGCCGCCTCGCGAATCCGCTGCGTCGGACCGTCTGGCAGCTTGGCTCATGTTTGGTGGAAATACTTCAGGGCAACTTCAGCACCTGTGCTGGGCAATGCCCGAGGCAACGGGCGACCATTGGTTGGCGCACGTCAACGTATTGCGGCGAGCAGCGGCGAACAGCGACCTTCCGGAAACGAATGCACAGGCCTCAAAGAGTCTAACGCTGAAGTTCAAGGAACATATTGAGCTCGATCTAGCTCGGCGCGGGATCGTCTCAGATAAAAATAGTGTATGAGTATGATTTCAAACGATAAATCTATACGGGTAGGCCGTCCCGTCCCAGAGCGGATACGCGAGGCCAGAGAGGCTAGCGGTTATAGCTTGGAGGGTTTTGCAGACCTTTTGGGTGTAACGAAGCAAGCTGTAGCGCAGTATGAGACCGGTCAGTCATCTCCTAGTGGAGAGGTGATGAGTAAAATCATCTCAAACACTGCTCAGCCATTGAGCTTCTTCTCTAAGGTTCCGCATCGACTAGGTGTGCCTTCTGCGCCTTATTGGAGGAGCCTCAAGCGCATGGAATTTGTCCATCGGCGGCGGATTTCAAGACGCATCCAGTGGGCGAGCGACATCCTTCATTATGTCGAAGCATTCGTGGAGCTTCCGCCGGTCAACGTTATTCAAAATAGCTTCGACGCTGAGCATGACGGTTTTGAAAAAATTGAAGCGATCGCTTCTGAGTTGAGGGCGTTTTGGAAGCTCGGTGCGGGTCCCGTCGGCGATCTCGCCACTATTCTGGAAAGTAACGGCATAGCCATTGTCCGGGAGCCGGTGGGATGTGCTGACATGGACGGTGTGTCGGCTTGGGTGGGTGGCAGACCGTATATTTTGTTGTCAGGAGAGATCGAAAGCGGGCCTCGTGATCTGTTCAACTTGGCCCACGAGCTGGGGCACGTAGTTCTCCACGCTGGTGTCGATGTATCGTCCGAAAATTTGAAAATGGTCGAACGACAGGCGAATAGATTTGCTAGCGCTTTTTTGCTTCCAGAGAACTCGATGAGGCGTGAGGTTTTTGGTGTTTCGGTAGACCACCTGATTTCGGTGAAGCGCCGATGGGGTGTTGCAATCTCTGCGATCGCTTATCGGTGTAAAGATCTGGGCATTGTTAGTCAGGATCAACACGAGCGTCTGATGCGCAAGATGAACGCTTTGGGCATTCGGAAACGTGAACCTCTGGATGAGGACTTTCCCGTAAGCCGTCCCAGTATGCTCCGACAGGCTGTGGAAATGCTCGTGGACCACGGAGTTCAAAGTCGTAATCAGATCGAAAGCGCCATCGGATTGAACCTTAGAGACGTCGAGAGGCTGGCAGGCTTGGCCCCTGGCTATCTTGATACTCGCGTGGTGAGGCTTAACCTCCGATCTGACTACGATAGCGGCATCTAGCCGGCGGAACCCGGAGGGCGTGGTGTTGAAATCCAGACAGTCTGCCGACGGCACGGTGCAGGTAATGACTCAGTCGCGATGGGTCAGAACCGTTGACCATCTGATGAAACGGGAATGGTGTATCGACACCACGGATGCGGGTTTGGGCGAGGCCGAACTGACACGTTTTTGGCAACAGGGTGAGGAACCCGCCGCCTTTGTCGCTTGGTTTGCCGAGAAGTATGACCTGACGCGGTTCGAGCATAATCCATTCCGACCAACGCGAGCCTGACACCGGTCAGTGGCGAAATACTGGTGGGTCAATCACAAGCAGACAGTTCGGCAAGAGGTCGAAGGTCAGTACCTATGGTCTCCTAAGACCAACAAAAACGGGCGGCGCAATCAGTCGTACGAGAATATGCGCGAGGCCTCGCCGGGCGATCTGGTGTTGTCCTATGCGTTTGGAAAGATTGGATGGGTCGGGCGCGTTACCGAGTTCGCCCTAACAGCGCCGAGGCCGGAGGAATTTCGCAACGCCGGCACATACTGGAAGCGTGAGGGTTGGCTTGTCCCAGTCTTTTGGACGCCGTTAGCCTCGCCGGTTCGTCCGAAGGCCATGATCGATCGCCTCGGCCCCCTGTTGCCAGATCTACATTCGCCAATCGGACCTGTTACCGGGGACGGCAATCAGAATGTCTATTTGGCGGAGATTGGCGGTGACGCGTTCTCTGAAGTGGTTGCGGGTGTCGCTTACGACATTGGCGGCTTGAGCCGGGGCGGGGGCAACAGTCTGACGTTCGATGTGGTCAATGAGTTGTTGGACGACGCGGCCGAGCACCGCGTTTTGGAAGACGTGGGCCTCTCCACGACTGAGAAAGACACCCTGGTGAAAGCCAGGCGCGGACAGGGCACGTTCCGGAGGAACGTGGAAACGCGCGAGAAGGCATGTCGGCTGACGGGCATAACCAATCCCGCCTTGTTGATCGCCAGCCACATCAAGCCGTGGCGGGTTTGCGAGACGGCTCAAGAGCGGTTGGACGGAGCAAATGGCTTATTGCTTACGCCAGATGCGGACCACCTGTTTGATCGCGGTTTCATCAGCTTCGGTGATGGCGGCGAGGTGATTGTCTCACCGCGCGTGCCGGATGAAGATATGCGTCGTCTCGGCTTCGAACAGCTTGTTCGACAGAAGTTTGGGATGAACGAGCCGCCATCGATGTGGATGACCGACGCATTTCAGCCGGCCCAAAACGGCTATCTCGCTTATCACCGAAGCCAAGTCTTCATCTCCTAGCGAACGGGTCGGCGACGCCGAGCGGCGTGAGGTGGTTCAAGAGCCCCTCCACCGCTACGCGGTCCCCCTCCCCACTGCGTGGGGAGGAGACGGTTGGCATCGTGTCGCCCCCTTCACCACCCGCCAAGCGGCGGGCGGTCCCCCTCCCCATCGCGAAGCGACGGGGAGGAAAAGCGCGCGTCGAAACTTTCGGGCTCGCGGTCGGAGTCGGGGGCGGGTCCGGGTTTGCGCGGCGTTGGGGGCCGCGAGCCCGCCTGAGCGGGCGGCGGCCTTATGATGCGCGCATGACCTTTTCAGCCACCGATCCCGATGCGCCCCGGCCGTTTCGCAAGGGCGTGGATACGCCCGCCGTCGCCCTGACCGCGCCCTCGGACCGGCCGGCCCACTATCGGCTGTCCAAGGCAACGTGGGAGATCATCCTCGACGCCTATCGGCAGGGGGCGACCGTGCCCGAACTGGCGGCGCAGTGGCGGGTGTCGGAACATGCGCTGAGGAAACGGATCACCGTCCACGGGGCGACCAAGCGCGACTGGGGCGATGCGGAAGCGATGAAACAGGCCGAGGCGTGGGCGGCCTCGGCGGACGCCCGGGCCGAGGCCGAGGCGGCGAGGACGGCGGCGCTGTTCAGCCATGTGGGGCCGGACGAGGCCGGGGATGTCGATCCGGCGGATGCAGCGGAACTGGCCCGCAAGGCGACGGTCGCCTCAGGCCGGGCGATGCGCAAGGGGATGTGGAACGAAGCGAGGGCTCTGGCCTCTCTGGCCGAGAGCTATGCGCGGCTGGCCGACCGGATGGGCGGGACGAACATCTCTCCGGACAAGCTGCCGCTGGAGACCCTGCTGGGCGTGCTGGAGAACCGGAACGGGGTGATTA